>OLQK01001142.1_pt1 | contig 19217 bp, 10 predicted proteins | sample 1672501 | NCBI WGS metagenome assembly OLQK01 (sample SAMEA3136693, study PRJEB25190) | human gut metagenome | biome: human gut; feature: human-associated habitat; material: faeces | place: Austria | collected 2013 | reverse complement strand
GTTTTCATCTTTCTTGCCATAGTTTGTTTTTCCTCCTTAAAGGTATGATGAAAATTATATTATTTTTAAGGCAAAATAATTTATGCCCTAAATTTCACAGTAAATTATAACATAATCTTTACGAAATGTGCAATTGGTTTTGGAAGTTTTTGTATCTTATGAGATACAATTGTGTTACTGTTCACACAACACTATCCCATAAAACAAAAAAAGAAGAGGCTTACGCCTCCTCCAGAATCTGCAGTAAGGTTTTTCTCTTAAGCATGGCAAACAGCTGAGACTGGATGTCTGCCAGCTCTCTGTGCACCAGACAGGGAATTCCGTCCTGTCCGTCACGCACGCAGCCAAACTGGGGATCCAGGCACTCAATAATAAACATTCCCGGATCTATGGCCTCATATACATCATATAAGGTCAGTTCATCTGCACCTCTGTCCAGGGAATAGCCTCCATGAACACCGCGGTAGCCTTTCACAATCTTCGCTTTCTGTAATTTCTTAAGTATTTTATAAGCAAAGGGGGCTGTAATTGCTTCCTTCTCACAGATCTCAGGCACACTGAGCCTGCTCTCCCCCTGCAGCGCACGGATCACACGTACTGCATAATCACATTCTCTGGTAATAAACATTCCTTATATATCCTCTCTGCTCTCAGCATTTCATTATTTTCAAACCTTATTATACCAATGCAGATTTTTTTTGTAAATAAAAGAAAACAAAAAATCAAAAAACTGTTGCAAATTTCCTATTTTAATGTAAAATGGTAAGCGGCTGTGCTGGTAAAACAGGTGCAGGCATTTTTATTATAAAAAGAACACAATCACAGTATTTCATGAAAAAGAGGTAAACTATGATTTCAGCAAACAATATTACTTTACGTGTGGGCAAGAAAGCCCTTTTCGAAGACGTAAATATCAAATTTACAGAAGGAAACTGCTACGGTCTCATCGGAGCCAACGGAGCAGGTAAGTCTACTTTCCTTAAAATCCTCTCCGGACAGCTGGAGCCTACCAAGGGTGATATCGTGATCACACCGGGACAGCGTCTCTCCTTCCTGCAACAGGACCACTTTAAATATGATTCCTATACAGTACTGGACACCGTTATCATGGGTAACCAGAGACTTTATGAGATCATGAAGGAAAAGGATGCCATCTATGCAAAAGAAGACTTTACAGACGAGGACGGTATCCGTGCCAGTGAGCTGGAAGGTGAATTTGCAGAGATGAACGGATGGGAAGCAGAATCCGATGCAGCTACTCTCTTGAATGGTCTTGGTATTGAGACAGAATTCCATTATTCACAGATGGCTGACCTGACAGGAAGCCAGAAGGTAAAGGTACTTCTTGCCCAGGCACTTTTCGGTAACCCGGACATCCTGCTTCTGGATGAGCCTACCAACCACCTGGATCTGCCTGCCATTGAATGGCTTGAAGAGTTCCTGATCAACTTTGACAATACAGTCATCGTAGTCTCCCATGACCGTTATTTCCTGAATAAAGTCTGTACCCATACCGCTGATATCGACTATGGCAAGATCCAGCTCTATGCAGGTAACTATGACTTCTGGTTTGAGTCCAGCCAGCTGCTGGTAAAACAGATGAAGGAAGCCAACAAGAAAAAGGAAGAAAAGATCAAGGAGCTCCAGGAGTTCATCTCCCGTTTCAGCGCCAACGCTTCCAAATCCAAACAGGCTACCTCCCGTAAGCGTGCCCTGGAGAAAATCCAGCTGGATGATATGCGTCCGTCCAGCCGTAAATATCCATATATCGACTTCCGTCCAAACCGCGAGATCGGTAACGAAGTACTTATGGTAGAGGGGCTTTCCAAAACCATCGACGGAGTAAAGGTTCTGGACAATATCTCCTTCACACTGGGCCGTGAGGATAAGGTTGCTTTTGTAGGTGCCAACGAGCAGGCCATTACAACCTTCTTCAAGATCATTACCGGCGAAATGGAGCCGGATGAAGGCAATTATAAATGGGGCGTAACCACAACACAGGCTTATTTCCCCAAAGACAACACTGCAGAGTTTGACAACGACCTGACTATCACAGACTGGCTGACTCAGTACTCCGAGATCAAGGATGCCACCTATGTACGAGGCTTCCTGGGACGTATGCTTTTCCCGGGCGAGGACGGTGTAAAACGTGTCCGCGTACTTTCCGGTGGTGAGAAGGTTCGCTGCCTCCTCTCCAAAATGATGATCTCCGGTGCTAACATCCTGATTCTGGATGAGCCAACCAACCATCTGGATATGGAGAGCATTACCGCACTGAACAACGGACTGATCAAATTCCCGGGCGTGATCCTTTTCACCTCCCATGACCACCAGTTTGTACAGACCACAGCCAACCGTATTATGGAGATCCTTCCAAACGGAACCATGATCGACAAGATCACAACCTACGATGAATATCTGGCAAGTGATGAAATGGCTAAAAAACGTCACGTATTCGAAATCAATGAGGAAGATGCTTCCGATAACTAAAGATAACTAACATCACAAAAAAGGTTCGCACCAGAGTTATGAGCTCTTCTGCGAACCTTTTCTTATATTATATATCTTCTGTTTTCACCGTTTCCGTCAGAAACCTGCTCTGCTGTCAGCCTCCGGCACTCAGTCCTCCTGCTTCATGGTAATATCTGCCAGTTTTCCTCCTGTAACCTTCAGAAGATCCTCCAGAGGCACCTTCAGGGTAAGTCCGATCCGGCCGCCACTGATATAAATCTCACTGAAATCACCTGCTGATGCATCAAATACCACAGGATATGGCTTCTTCATTCCCAGAGGGCTGCAGCCTCCTCTTACATAGCCTGTAATCTTGGTGATGTCCTTTACATGGATCATGTCCACTGTCTTCTCACCTACAGCTCTGGCAGCAGCCTTTCTGTCCACTTCTTTCTCAATGGGGACTACGAACACAAAATAACCGCCGCTTTTGCCCTCCATCACCAGGGTTTTAAAAGACTGGTCATAAGGTGCCCCAATCTTATCTGCACTGTGAAGCCCATCTATAAATTCATCACATTCATAAGTAAAGGTCTCATACCTCACCTTCTGTCTGTCCAGCATTCTCATTGCATTTGTCTTAGCTTCCTTTGCCATTCTCTGTCATTCCTTTCTGTTGTCATACGTGCTCTGCCGCTTACCTATATGGCAAAACGCATCCGGTGCTTCCCTGTCTTATTGAGTTGTGTACCCGGAATCCGGCACAGCCTTCATCTGCTGCATGTCATCGATCAGACGATGATATCCCTCAATGGTGATGATCCTATCTGTCTCAGAGGTTTTAACTCCCACACATCGTACATTTACCCAGCCTCTCTCCGAATGCTTCCATGGATAGGAAGCCTCCACAGTTTGACCTGTGGTAATAATCGTATCCATCACATTATGAATATAATGGATATAATCCGGATGAATATTCTCAAACCAGTTCCTGTAGCACTGTGCAGGTGATGCATCCTTGTCTGCCTCAATAAGGAGGTGCATATTGTCATCTGCCAGCATAAAAGCCTGTCCGGAATCTTTATTGATCTTAATGCTCCACAAGCCCATAAGGGTAGCGGAAAGAATATTATGATCCAGCGTTTTCTCTACATATCTGTGAAGTCTCTCTGTCATATCCATTTTTTCTTTCTGACAGAACAAAACATTCTCCAAAAGCTTTCCTGCCTTTTTCAGCAGAAACAGATCATCCCGGCAGTAATCTGCATTATCCACACAGATCAGCCCTACAACCTTATGATTCTGATCACAGATACTGTAGAGCATACAATTATAAATATCCTGAAGCATAAATCCATTCCAGAGGATCTGATCCTTTTCCTTCAGTTCTTCTGCACTTCTGATAAACACAGCATGCTTTTCCTCCAGAAGCTTCGCCCAGGGACGCATACTATCCCCTGCTGTCAGCTTAAGGAAACGCTTTTTGTCCATTACACCCTTTTCAAGATAAGAATAAACATCCTGCCAGATATCCATTCTGGAATCATATAAAAACAGACAAACCCGGCTGCTCTGATAATAATGTCCCGTAAAATCCAGAATTTCCTGGATCAGTTCCGACTGGTGTTTCTTTCTGAAAGCCAGCTCATAAAGCTCCAAAGTCTGGTTCAGGCCGTACAGCTCATCTCTCACTCTGCGATCCTGCTGCCGGCTTTCCCCTTCTACAGGCCAGGCAACTACCATAACTACCGGTCTGCCGTTATAAGTCATCGCCCTTTCACGCACGCGGAGGAGACGGCCGTATTTCTCATACAGCATTTTCTCGGTCAGATAACTGCCGTCTTCCTCTTTCTCCATACTGTTGCCTGAAATTTTCCTTACATCTCCTGCAAATATCTGACTGTATTTACTTCCAAAATAATTATAAACGCCGGTCAGCTTCTTTGCCGCAGAATTCATGAAATATACTTCCTGGCTTTCCGTATCCACCAGATACACAATTTCCTCCAGCTGATCCAGGATTTTGCGGTACTCAAACTGTTCTGAAATTGCAGTCTGGCCTGTACACTCTTTATGCAGCCTTTCCTTTTCATTATACTCTGTCAGGCGTCGGATCAGCTGCATATAAGCATCGTTGGGAACCAGACAGGTATATTCAAACTCCTGTGCGGGCATAGGTCTGCCAAAAAGGAAGCCCTGGATCAGTTCCGGAAAGAGCGTATCCAGACAATGAAGCTCCTCCTCGTCCTCTACACCTTCACAGCAGACCCGGATCCGGGCACTGTGGGTCAGCTCCAGCATATTGCTGAGAAGCCGGTAATTATAAGCGCTCTTCTGGATCTGGCGGATAAAACAGCGGTCAATCTTGACCTCATCCACCTCCAGACCCTTGAGATAGCTCAGGGAAGAATAGCCGGTTCCAAAATCATCAATAGAAACATGAATTTCCTTATTACGCCAATTAGAGAATATATTATTAAAATAATTATAATCCTGCAGCTGCATGCTCTCCGTAACTTCCACTGTAATATTTCTGCCCGGAAGCCCTGCCTCTTTGGCAGCTTCCACCACATCATTTACAATAGAAGCCTCTCTCAGCTGCACATAGGAAGCATTGATACTGATGCTGAAATCCTCCTGCAGCTTCCTCCATCTGGCACACTGGGCAAATGCCTGCTGCATTACCCACTTCCCTACAGGAACGATCATGCCGCTCTTCTCCAGAATGGGGATAAACACAACCGGAGACATAAATCCAAACTTTCTGGAACGATAGCGCAATAATGCTTCCGCACCGTGAAGCTTATATTCATTGGAGGTTACCTGGGGCTGATAATAAAGCTCAAAGCCCTCAAAATTGTTTCGGATGCTCTCCTTCATCTCCTGCTGAAGCTCAATCCTGGACAAGGTCTTGTTATAATCCTCCGAAGAAAAATACTCCATACGGTTCCTGCCAGCCTCTTTGGCACGACCCAGAGCATTTTCCGCATAGCTGATCAATATATTTACATCTTTTTCCTTTTCAAAAGGATAGCTGACAATTCCTGCTGAAAAGCTACACAGCGCCGCTGTTTTCTCCTTCACCAGAGCATAGAAATCCTCTGCATCCTTCTTGTTGTAGCCCACAAGATCCACTGCAAAATGATCCCCATCCAGTCTGTAAACTGTGTTTTTCTCACCCTTCAGGCCTTCCAGAATCTCCGCGCTCCGGATCAGAACATGATTACCATACTCACGACCCATCCGCTGATTCACATCCCTGAAGCCGTCAATCCCCAAAACTATCAGATGTCCACGGTGTCCCCGGGCAATCTTGCTGTTCAGATTATCCAGCATTTTATTGTAATTCAGCAGTCCGGTAAGCATGTCAACCTTTTCGGCCAGGACACGCCTGGATAGACAGCCCATCACTACAAAGGACTGATGCTTATGGTTCTTCAGCACCTTACCTCTGGCATTGATCCAATTCTTTTTGCCATAGCTGTCCAGATAGCGGAAATCAAAATCCATAGTCTCTTCATTGCCATCTGCAACATTTCCCAGCTGGCGCAGGATCATCTTGCAGTCATCGGGATAAGCCACAGCCTGCAGATCATCCATAGTATATGTACAAACATCATCTCCAGTGCTCTCACGGGCAATGTTCAGTTCCCGTGCAAAATGAAATTTCTTCTCCCTGATATCCCACAGAAAGAAAAAATCACTTGTAGACTCATTCAGGAACAACAGCATTTTATAATAATCCTGTATCTGTTTCCTGTCGTTTGCATTTGTCATCTAAAATAACGTACGGATTATGCCCCCCCCCAATAATCCGCATCCTCCTTCTTCAAAACTCGTCTCTACGATAGTGGGCTGTGACTATCTGTCACTCGTACTTTTTCTTTTGCGTCTCTGGCTATACGCTTTTTCTACTTTATCTTCTACAGGTTCTCCTGTTTCTTCCGGGTATTCCGGCTCTACACTGTTCTCCGGTTCTGCATCTTCATCCTCGCTATGAGGTTTATTGATAGCAAACTGGATCAACATTCCCAGAAGAGCAAAGCCTGCACTGAGTCCGATCCCATATGGAAACTCAGCCAGACCTCCCAGTCTGCCCAGAGAGACTCCTGCGATCAGACCACCGATCAGGCTTGTGGCCACGATCAACACCTCCCTGCAGTACTTCACTGCCAGGGTGCCAAGTGCGATCCCGATGAGAATACAGGCAAAAAACGCTGCCGAGCTGGTAGGATGAATAAAATAAATACTCAGTGCCCAGCCAATACCGGCTGCCAGCAAGAATACACCTGCTTTATAAATCAAAAATGCAATGACTGCAAATATGATTCCTGTTATCAAAACTGCCACTCCCCAGACAGTCTTATCCTGAATGTCCATAGACCGGACACAGATAAAGGCCAGTACAGCTCCCACAAAGAAGCCTCCCACCATCATCCAGAACCGGATCAGGCGGTAGCCAAACACACAGTTCAGAATTCCCAATACCAGAAGTACTCCGAAAATTATGGTATAAAACTGTGTAAACATATCAGAACCCGTCAGCCTTTCGCCAAGCTGGGGCATATTGCTGAAAATATCTGTAAAATAACTCATATTCTGTCACTCCTTTTCAGTCATCTTTGAAAACTGCCAATAAACTTTTAATCTGCATGTCCCGGGCTTTCTCAAAACATCTGTCAGAACATATAATACATGGTATACATTCCGTCTATGACACCGTAATGATAAGAAATCTCCTGCAGGCCATGCACTGTCATATAATATCTGGCAATCTCCTGTATCTTCTCCTCTGTGATCAGATCCTCATAAGCTGCTTCATAGGCATCTGCATTGCTGAACTTAAATCTGACCACAGCTGCATTGTTATCTATCCTGAGCCTGCACAAAGCATATACAGATTCTCTGTCATAGCTGTCAAAGCAGGCACCGTTCATCACATAGAAATTTTTGTCCCAGGCTGTACAGGCCGGAACCTGAAATTCCTCCGATGGTGTATAATTCTTCTCATATTCCTGAGGAAAAGGACAGAGATAATCATAAATCGTAGTCTTGTGCTCAGCCAGTGAAGCCGCATCCCCTTCCAGAAATTCAGGCTGGTCTCCATTGGTGGCATCCACATAATAGTACTGACCGTCCAACTCTACAATATTCCAGGCATGTCCCTGGGTGCTGCCTGCTGCATCCCCCTCCACATAGATACAGGGGATATCCAGACGCTCCAGCAGATACTGGACTGCACCTGCATAACCGGCACACACTGCCTTTTTCTTCCAGAAAACTCCGGCAATGCTCTGGTCATCATCCGAAATCTCATAAGCTGTATGATCAATAATATAAGTATAAGCTGTCATTACTTTCTGGTAATCATCCGCCCCCTCCGGGATCTGGGCAGCCATCTCCTGATAAGCAGCCTCCATTGCCTGGGTAATCTCCCGGCACTGCTCTTCTGTATAAGTATAGCCCGGGGAAAATCTGTAGTAATCCCTGCCATCGTAAGTGGTCTTGAATACCTTTTCCCTGTTATGTATCCAGAAAATCTCCGGATGATCCTTCAGCACTGCGTGATAAACTCTGTCGATCTGGTCATCTCCGCCCAGAGACAGGTAGAAATTCTCCTCATGGGCCCGGACCCCCTTCAGGATCTCACGATAGCCCCGCTTCTCATCATCGTCCAGCAGATTAAAATAATATTCCTGGTGTCCCTGGTCAGTGGACTCCACCTCCTGTTTCTTCAGCGTACGCACCTCCACAGGATCACGCACAGCCCTCTCCCAGGTCATTACAGAACCGGCAGCCAAAAAAGCCACCACAAGCACCGCCAGAAACAGACGAAACACCGGAAAATGACGTTTCTTCATTTCGTTTATCCCTTCTCACAGCTTTCCTAAAGCTTAACACAGAATCCATTAATTTACAATAAAATATCTTCATTCGAAATTATCTACGAAACCTGGAGTTGATTTTTGGTGAAATTGAAAAATGGTTTCACAGTATCATCGCTATTATGATACCATGAAACCATTGTATCGTAAAGTTTACAATTTTATTATATAAACTTTACAGTTGCTTTTTAGTCCAGATCAAAGAGCTGGCGTTGTTTCAAATTGATGGAAGTCCAGACAGTCCGTGTATTTGCTTTTCCATAAAGATATACGGTACTGGATACTTTTGCATAAACTTTGCAGTTATTTTTATAAGTCTTTGTACCGTTTTCTTCTGTTTTTTTCAGGTACTTCTCAATACCGCTCAACTTTAATGAATACACAGAACTGTTTTTCGTATGGAACATCGTATCATTTGAAACTTTTATTCCATCTTTGCTGCCGCCATATTCCCAGATTGTATTAATTTCATCCGTAATATCCTTTAATTTTAAGCCCTCTGGTCCATCCGTCTGCTCAGTGCCATTCTCATTTTCAATATAAAATTTGATTGTCATCTCCTGTTTGTCCAGATCAGACTGACTCAGATCAGCACTTACCATATTATATTCTTTTATATTGAGGTACAAATCAATGTCATTATTTACAACATTCTGCTCCTCATTCCATGTTGTCTGATCAGTCATATAATATTTAGTAGTTTCAACACCTGCATTCGGATTCATACCCTTAACAAAACTGGCCTTCGGCTCTACTGCTGTTACATTGGCTGCTGCTGTGATGGCATTTATAAACAGATTGACTTCCTCTTCGCAATCGCCTACCTTACTATGTCCGGCTCCGGTATAAATAACATTACCTTTGCTGTAGAAATAATAATAATTACGTACATCTTTTGGATAATTATTATATTTACCTCCTGTCAAAGTATACCATACCACCACATCACTCTTTCCATCTGCATTTCCGTTTATATCACGATCCTGCTCCAGTCCTAACTGATAATACTGAGAATGTGTGTTTCCAATTTTAATTTTATCACCTATCACATACGGATACTGAGTAATTGCCCCATCATTCACCTTATCAGCCCAGAGCGCTTCACCGCTTGCATCCTCTCTTAAATATTCATTAGAATAGCCCTGCGTCTGAGCATAACTTTGTAAACGAGTTCCTTCTTTATAAGCCACATCCCCGGCAAGTTTCATTAAGTCTTTAAAACTGACAGACCCTCCGTCGTTCAATTCATTGCCCTTTCTCAGTAAATCAGATGCTTTCTGTTCAGTACCAGGTATATCTTCATTCAAAGTTATCCCATATCTGTCCATTCCAACAACTGAACGAAGCAATTTATTCAAATATAATCCCCAATTGTCTTGTCTCCCTAAAGAATAATATTGACCATTACCTAAATGATTTGATTTAATATACACTTTAAGATCTGTCACAGTTTCATTATAATTAATATATGAAGTAGTATCATGAGAAAATATAACACTTTTTCCGGATTTTATGAAATCCAGAATGTCATCTACCTGATTATAGTCATTATCAATGTTGCTATACATATCATCGAAACCAATAATCAATATATCATATCCATTCAAGACACTTCTAAACTCATGGCTTGTTGTATAGGCGTTAATTTCACTAACCTGAATACTTGTCACTTGAATATCAAAATCAAAGTTAATTTTTCCTTCCAATTCTGTTAATTTATTTTGGAATTTATTAACAAATTTGGAATTATTTGGATCTGACGTTTTATCTAATTTCCAATTACCCTCCCCATTACTAGGCAACATCTGAAGCACTTTAATAGTCTGACGTTCTGCTCCCTCTTTTCTGCCCTGTTTAGCATAACCTGTCTCTGAAATATGAATATAAGAATTGCGGTTACTTGAAATCTCCAGCTTCCATGTAATAATCTTATAATAAGATTCCGGAAGTTTTCTGGTCAATGTATATTTCTGACCTGCACGAAGATGATAATGGTTCTTGCCATCACTGTCCTGTATCCTGGATAATACCTGTCCAGATGAATCAGCAATCTGGATATAGGCAGACTGATCCTCCTTCTCAGATAAATTTCCATCAAAATTCAGATCCAGATAAAGGTTACAATCATATGTAGTCACTGCCGGAGCTGCATCTGAATCATTTTCAATTGAAAACACGTATTTTAGCTGTCCGTCTTGTATCAGTGCACGATCGGAAACGTTTGATGAGTCATTAGCTCTCGGCGGTTCCGGGGGCTTACTTGTAAACTTAATCACAGGTTTGGCCAGATTGGAAAAGAAAGTCAGTTTGTCAGTCCTGTCTTTCAATTCTGAAGAAACAAACACATTATCATACTTAAGTGCATAACTCATAAATTCATAGTAATATGAGGACGCATCTACTTTCTTATTATCTATCACTCTGGATTTATTATCCTGATTTTGTTTCATAAGACCAGATGCAAAAACTACAGGATATCCACTTTGTACGAATTCTTTTAATTCGCTGCATATCTGAGGAGTTATATCATTACCTGAACCGCGAAAATACCCGGCACCTCTTTCGCTATAAGTATCCATAGCGGCAAAGTAATTTGCATTCGGATTATTGCCCTTATAATCCTTATCTAACTGTCCAATCAATTTAAGCAGTTTTATTAAATAGTCTCCACTTGCTTCTTTTGCATTGCGTACTGCACCCACATGCGCATAACACATTTCGCCTGAGCCAGTCAGCAAGTCTGTATCATGATCATTATTTTTCTGATCACCGATATAGATCATGTCATATTTTGAACCAATATCATCAGTATGTCCAACAAACTCTGCTGCTGTCATGGTATCAACCGTTACTTCTGTTCCTGAAACCAATGATAACTCTGAACAAGAGGCAAACTTAGCATTATTTTCCTTATTACCTTCGGAATTGCCTGCCGTAAGAATATTAATCTGTATTTCTTTTACGTTTTGATATACCATATCATTAGCAAATCTAAATTTCTTTAATGTAGTGTCAGTATCAATATTATTATATTGGAATTCACCATTTTCTGTATACGTTTTCCCATTTTGAAATTTTAAAACAACCTGAAAAGTTACTATTTTTCCATTTCTGCCATTCGTACGGGGTTTATAGTTAAATCCGCTTAACGATGCAGGATTTTTAAGAATCAGCTTTATATAATGGTGTCCATTATTATCGTTTTGATTATGTGGTTCATAGTTACTATGCCATATCTTATCGTTATCTTTTCCATCAAACATATTCTCTTTTCTCTCAGATTGGTTCGGTCCTGTACAACACACCTGACTTGACTCTATTTCAGGCACAGATATTCCAAGCCATTCAGAGACTTTATCTGATGTCAATCCGTTCTTATTATCATCAGATATTTTTGCTGGTTCAATTTCCAGAACTCTGATACTCTTTTTGGTATTTAAAGCTCGTTTTAAATTATAATTAATAATATACTCTATTGTCCTTGCCTGGCTTATATCTCTTTTCAGTAATGGAATCTTTGCATTTGCAGGTGTTGGTGTTACTGTCTCCCCGTCTGAAACTTCATCGGAATCATCTGAAATCCCAGAGGAATCAGTTGTCTGTCCCAGCTTGCGATATTTATTCTCACTTTCAATATATTCCAGTATTTCTTCAAAGCCTTGTATTTCCTCAGCAGAAGTCGTTGAACCAGAATCACCAGATGCATTCGGATTAAAATTCGTATGAAAATTAACGTTTATCAGACTGGACTGGTGTGTTGACTCATTTGTTTCTGCAAAAGTATTTTTAAAAACATACACCAGAGTATTCACATAATGTCCATCCGAATCCTGGTCTGTTCCTTTTATATACGCCGCAAAAGATTGAGCTGTCGTTGAATTACCTGTTAGTTTCGCAGCATTAATAATCGTAGGAATATTGCTCATTTCCTTTGCAGCGGCCTGACTGATGCTGGAACTATTAACATAAATCAATCCATATTTCGCCAGCTTACCGGATGTATTTGACGCAACAGTATCACCAGCAGAAAATGCACCGGCATCATCTATGGCATCTGCAGAATTATCTGTAAACTGTGTGTCCGTATCCGTTTCATCAGATATCTGTGAAGATACATCAGATGCACTGTCTGTTGTCTGTGAAGATGTATCAGATATATTATTTGTTGTCTGCGCAGAATCCTCTGTAGTCTGAGAATCGACGGAGGTTCCATCCTGAAATTCATCTGTGGATATACTGTCATCTGTGGCTTCTGCAAGTTCTTTCTCGATAGATACCAGTTCCACACCCGCTTCACTGACCATCTGATCTACTTCCGAAGTATCTCCTTCATTCTGGGATACAGTCTGATCTTCAATCTGCTCTGTTGTTTGATCTTCCGTCTGATTTTCAGACTGTTCTTCAGACTGAGCTGCGTTGATATCCTGAGTAGTTTCGGCAGCCTGAACACCAGAAATATCATCTGACTGTGTTTCAGATGTCGTTTTTTCTGAACTTCCGTACATGCTGTTAAACTCCTGCAGAGTCATAGTTTCTACTTCTATTTTAAAACCATCAAACTGTTTCCTCTCATCACTTCCCTCTTCGCCCGGTTCCAGATGGAACACATACTTCTTAAACCAGTCATGGTTTGTATATCCCCCCTGATAATAAAGATGATCTACTTCCACAGTCTGTTCTGGGGCATTATCATCAGGTACAAAATCATAATTTCCCGTGCCTGGAGTTAATTCATATTCGGCATCAGAGACATAGTATGTTGCCCGTTCAATAGCATCCTCATGGATATACGGATTACTTTCATCTGCATAGGAAGGGGAATACCAGCCATAATATTTATAGGCATGAGTATCTTCTGCTGCCGCATTTTCATCCTTTTTACAGCAGAAATATACCGCTGACACCTTATAATAATAATTCCCAATTCCCAGTTCCGTTGGGATTTTATGTACATCATTATAGGATACAGGCTGACGGCAGGTCACTATGGACACAGGATACTTGACTGCTTCATCCACATTATCGCCCTCCCAGATCCAGAACCAGTACTGCCCATCCTCAAGAGTAACATTGCATTTTCGATTACTGCCATCTTCCAAAGAAACAGGATTTTGATTTAAATTGAAAGTCCCATTCTGAATATTCGCTGTGTTTTTATCTGCCTGTATCTTCACAGCCTTCAGATTACTGATCATAGTATATTTGTAAAAGGGATACTGGTCAATTGTTTCCCCGTAATAAACCAGCGGATTGGAGGGATCCGATGTGGGATCCACAATTGTTCCATCTTTATTCTTATTTGGCACATAAGAAAGCAATGGATTGGATTTTACATTATCGCTGGAATCTTCTGTACCGGCTGTGGCCTCCGAGATTGTATTTGCATCTGCAGGCACATTATTATCCGGTTCAGCAGACTCCTGAAGGTCAGTACCTGTGCCAGTACTGTCAAAACTGTCTTCTGTTTCTGCAGCATCTGCACCGGATGTAAAATCTCCATCTGAGAAGGCAGAATCTGCATTTCCTTCCTCTGCCTGAGGAACCTCAGGAACAGAATCCTGCTGGGTTGCCTGCGTCTGATCTGCAGTATCGTCTACGCTCATGAATTCATCCTCACCAGAAGAAAACGCGGTACCATTCTTCACAGAAGTATCCAGAAGTTTTTTCGCACCATTCAGATCTACGGAAGGATTTTCACCAGGAAACTTAAATATTCCACCTGTCAGATTCTGTACAATCTCTGCAGTAAGATCCTCATATACATTTTCATAATATCCATAATTTCCATTTGCAGAATTGTAATCTGCCAGAATATTATTCTTTGGTAATTTCTCACCATTCGCATCAAAGTTACTATTTAAATCGCTATTGCTTACAGGTTCAAATGTCAGAAAATAGGGAGAGTTTGCCTTTTCGCTACCAGTGTAATAGAAGTTCTGGATGTTTTCCCTGACCTTTTCATTCTTATTTTGTGCATCATTTGCATCCTGCCGGATTGGATAATACTGCTGTTCCTTTTTGGTGTAGTCACCGGTACCGGCTGTATTCTCCTGATAGTTTCCCTTCACCTGTACCTCGTAGCTTTTGGACTTCCCGGTACTATCCGTAAAGTCAATTTTTTTCCAGTCGTTTTCCCAGGATCCTGTAGTCTTTTCATCAGGTGAAAGAATATATTTTTCCCTGTATTCGCTGTAGGAAAGAGGATAATCAGAGTCTTGTCCTTCCCCTCCTGATTGATAGCAGACATTCTGAATTTGCTTAATATTTGTCGTCTGCGTACCATTGGCAAATTCTTTGCGAAGTTCCGATGTGGGAAGCTTGGACAATCCCTCTTCCAGTGATTGGAACTTCATGGTCTGTTCCTGTTCATCACTGTCTGTATATTTATATTCATACAATTTCACATAGGGTTCCTGTCCTGACACATAGTAGCCGATCTCCGCCTCATTTGTATCGTCCACAATCTCCAGGATCTTAAATGGCTTCTCCTCAGAGGTATCCTTTACAATCTGCTCGATTCCGGGCATCATGGCATAGGAAGCCTGGACGGAGACACTTGTCTGCAGCAATGCACCTGCTCCCAGGACTCCGGCCAGGGACAGGGCGATGCCGGAGGCAATTAATTTTTTATGCCTGATCTTCATCTGTATATTCTCCACTTCTTGATGTAAACGTTATAAGGTTACCATATGCTTCTTGTCCAAGCGGGCATACACCCACTCCCTGAAAAGGGTATAGATCACGGACACTGTCGGGATAAAGATCAGCATACCCACAAGTCCCATCAGGCTGCCGCCCAGGGTAACAGCCACCAGCACCCATATGGACGGAAGTCCCACAGAGCCTCCCACCACATGAGGATAGATCAGATTTCCCTCAATCTGCTGAAGGATCAGGAAAAGTCCCAGGAACAGCACTGCCTGCATGGGGCTTACCATAAGGATCAGGAAAAAGGAAATCCAACATCCGATAATTCCTCCAAACAACGGGATCAGGGCTGTGAAACCGATCAGCACTCCCACCAGCATGGCATAAGGGAATCGGAGAATGGACATAGAAACAAAAAACATGCTTCCCAGGATCACAGCCTCAATACACTGTCCTGTAATAAAGCTGGAGAAAATCCGTTTGGACAGATTCCATACATGTGCCAGGTAGCGCACAGGCTTTTCCGGTAAAAGAGCATACAGGGCCTTTTTCACCTGACAAAGGAGCTTTTCCTTGGAAAGAAGTACATAGCAGGCAAACACAAAGCCAATGGATATATTCATAGCTGTGCTCAGCAGTCCTATAGTAATGGATACTGTGGAAGAAACAAAATTATCGACACCGCTTTTCAGTACTCCAAGCATAGAATTAATAATCTTACCCGGCTCAATATCCAGTGACTGGGTCCACTTTATGATTTCCGGATTATTTCCAAAGGTAGTATCGATCCACTTCTGGACCACCGGTATATTTTCCTCTATCTTTTTGGCAACACTTACCAGAGTTGCACCCAGCTCCGGCACTACCACCAGCATAACAATGATAAGCACACAGACCAGGAAACAGATGGAAAGCACCAGACTTACCGGTCTGGCAAGCTTCATAGCTGCCTTTTTCTGCTGCTTTACAGCCCTGCCAAAGAGATGCTTTTCAATAAATTTCATAGGCACATTCAGAATAAAGGCGATTCCGCATCCCAGAATAAACGGAAAGAGAAAGCCCAGAAGTACCTTAACTGTGCCGATTACAATATCCAGATGCTGGACACCCAGATACAAAAGTATGGCAAAGGCAATGAGATATCGTATTTTTTTCATGTTTTCCTTGTCTAACTGCATTTTATGTTTTTCCCTCTCTATTACGCAATGATATGTTTTTCTTTCTTATGACTCATGCCCTCTCTGAGTTCACATACAGCATCCTATAACTTCCTTATAAAAAAGTACAGGAGCTTCTGTCTTTTAGAAAACTCCTGCTTAAAATGAATAATGAAAATAAAAGCATGACTTTTCCGAAAGAACAGATCTTGAATCTGTATAGAAAATAAATGATTGGATTTGAAGAAATAAGAAAATATGCTTTTGCTTATATTAACACGGTTCGTCAGGGGTTACAAGGAATTTTTTCGGAAACATTGGTCAATCGGATATTCGCAAGCAGGGGAATTATTTGATTCGGTTAAAAAATTTCAATTGCACAGGGACTTATTCTGTGTTATTATTTCAACATAATTGCAAAAAGTGTCTTACATCTAACTTTACCAAATCAAGTAGGTCCCCTGCGGGGGTTGCGAAAAGCAATAGCAGTGGGTGGGTACCATTCACAAATTGCTTCCTTGTGAGACAGTTTTGTAATTCTTAAAAATTAGTAAGGTGAATCTATGCATAATAAAAATAAAGGTTTTACCCTGGTAGAGCTGATTGTGGTGATTTCGGTTCTGGCAGTTCTTGTCGGAATCCTGGCACCGGCTTATACGAAATATGTGGAACGAAGCCGTGAGTCTGTGGATCTGACCAATGTTCGTGCAGCATATGATGAAATAGTGACCGAAGTCACTCTGGAGGGAATAAGTATCACTACAATAAAGAAATCTGTACCACTGAAGCAGAAAATCGAAGACTGGCAGTCCTCCAAAACTGTCTCTATCGCAGGATATTCCCAGACTGTAGGAATGCCGGACACAGTAAACTGGAAAGGCGTTCCCACCGCGGGCGGAAACTGTAACATCTATTTTGATAAGGATGGAAACATTGTGTTTGACTGGGGAGGAGAGAATGTTGGGAAGAAGTATCCCTTTAATACTGAGGATAATCCAAGAAACCCTCTTGAAAATTCCGGATTGCTTCAGGGGACCTTAAAAACCGTTAATTACTTTGAAATTGATTCCAATGCAAAAAAGTCTAAAACCGAAGATTCAGATTTGGTTAAGAAAATAAAAGAAAATATTGATTCTGACAGCCTGTTAAGAAAAGGAACCTGGGCTTATTATAAAAATGCTGATAAAAGCGATAACTATTATCTCTTTTGGACTTCTGTAGACACCAATACAGTTGAAGCAGGCAATAAAATCCCTGTTATTATCAGTACAGCAGGCAACAAATATTATATTTCTGAAACAGTAACAGCTCATCGCGCTCCAATAAACACCAGGCCAGGAACCCCTGGCTATGTAGCGATTGCAGATCGTGAAACAGGATTCAATGGATATAAACACTATATTACTGATGCTCCAAAATACGACTCTTTAGAAGACGCCTACGATGCATACGAAAAGGTAATTGCCGAAAAATATCCAGACTACCAAGGCACACTACCAAAATAACAACTCAACTACAAAAGCCACAGACCGGTTTTGACACCAGTCTGTGACTTTTTTGTTCTCTGCCTATCTTCTGTCTGCACCGCTTTCCTTATAGTAGCGTTCCTTGCTCTGATACATTCTTGCATCTGCAGCTTTTGAGATTTCATATGCACTATCCCAGTTTCTCTCTGTGCTGAAAACCCATCCATATGACACAGTCATTGAATCAACAAACTTTCCATGCCAGTTTGCCACATTGGAATCGAAGCTATGTATCAGCTCTTCCACCTGGCTTGGATTCTCTGTAATGATCACTGCAAATTCATCTCCACCGATTCTATATACCTTTCCATACTCATGAAAGCTGTTTCTCATACAATCTGCAGCTGCACATATAAGTTCATCTCCTGCCATATGCCCATAAGTATCATTTGCCCCTTTTAATCCGTTCAGATCTGCAGAAATGTATACCCATTCCTCACTAAGATTAAGCTTTTTCATATCATTTTCATATGCATGCCTGTTTAAACATCTGGTAAGCTCATCCGTATTTGAGGTGTATATCAGTTTTTCTTTTTCCAGTCTTTCTTTCATCACTTTGGAAAACATATAGGTTATACAGCAGGATGCCAGTACCAAATATGCGCCTACTATAAAAATAGCAATCATGCCACCCTGCTGGTAAAACGAATCCTCTACAGTTACAATAACAATATAGTGATCATTCTGGCGCACCATGCATCTGCAGCGCTTTCCATCCATTCTGATCTGTGTTACAGTCGCATCGTCATCACTGACATAATCCGATGATATCCCCACATCTTCCAGTTTTTTTCCTAATTTGCTACTGTCCGTAGCTCCTTCTATTATCTGTCTATCCCCATCTGCAACTATGATTTCAATGCCTTTATATACCGGCATTCCGGCAACTACATTGGAAATGTTATTCTGCTTTATTTCATTGAGAAGTCTCTTTGGCTCAATTCCCACCTGGATCATCTTGGTTCCGTCTTCATTCCAGGTGATGGCATACATCATTTTCTTTCCCTCTGCAGTATTTGGAATAACATCCTGGCACATGGTCAGCGATTTATTCTTAAGCATGGGCTTAAAATACTCCATCTGCGCACCGGAATCAAAATTATAGCCAAAATACTTGGGTGCAGAACCACTGTAAATGGTTCCCTGATCATCAAAAAGATGTATCTCATCAACAGCCATTAGTTTTGCTATTTTCTGCAACTCATCCACATCATATTCTACCGCCGGATCGGCATCAATCATATATGACACTGCTTTAGCCCTTACAATATAATCGTCCTTTAACGATTCGATCAGCTCGTTCCTGCTCTCATCATTTTTATCAAGCACAGTAATCACACGATCAAGAAGCACCTTTGAGGTTCTATGGGCATTTCTGTCATTAACATATTTCAGAATGCTCGCTTCAAGGAGTAAGGCAACCACAATTATCATAATAGATAAAATTATAATTTTTTTCTTCTTCATACTTCCCATTCCTTTGTCAGATATGTGGTTTTAGTGTAGCAAACGACAGATGGGATGTCAACCTGAGAAGATGAAGAAGCCAT
>OLQK01001141.1_pt1 | contig 19235 bp, 19 predicted proteins | sample 1672501 | NCBI WGS metagenome assembly OLQK01 (sample SAMEA3136693, study PRJEB25190) | human gut metagenome | biome: human gut; feature: human-associated habitat; material: faeces | place: Austria | collected 2013 | reverse complement strand
CGCGCCGCGCGTGCCCTGCGCGCGAGGCGGCCGCTGCCGGCCTCGGGCGCGCGCTCGTCGACGAGCTGGCGTACGCGGACGAGGACGCCGCGGCGGTGGAAGCGCTGCTGGGAGACGTGGCGGTATGCGACGACGTCGACGCGGCGTTCGCCGCGCATGCGCGCGGGGCGGAAGGCGTGCGTTTCGTGACGCGCGGCGGATGCGTCGTGTGGCCGAACGGCAAGGTGACCTTGGGCGCCGCGGCGGTTGACGACGAGGAAGGCGTGCTCGCGCGCGCTCGCCGCCTGGAGGAGCTGCGCGCGCAGCTGCGCGCCGCGGAGAGCGAGCGGGCGAGCGCGGAGGAGCGTGCGGCGGCAGCCGAGGAGGCTCTGCGCGCAGCGCAAGGCGAGAGCCTGCGCCTGTCGCAGGAGCTGGCCGAGCTGCGCGGCAAGACCGATTCGGCTCGCGCCGAGGCGCGTCGCGCCGAAGAGAAGCTGGCGGCCGTGCGCCGCGAGTTCGAGGACATCGAGCGCCAGCGCGGCGAGGCCGAGCGCACCGTGGCCCAAGCGCGTCCCTCGGTGGAGGCGCTCGGGCAGAAGCTGGCCGCTCTCAAGCAGGAGCTGGAGTCGGCAGCCGCGCGCTACGAGGAAGCGCAGGAGGCGGTGGTGCCGCTTCGCAAGGAGGCCGCGCGCCTGCGCGACGCGCTGTCCGAAGCCAAGCTCAAGGCCGCCACGCTTTCCGAGCGGCAGACGTACACGAGCCGCGTGGTGGACGCGCGCACGCGCGATTTGGAGGCCGTGGCATCGAGCGACGCCGAGGCGCGCGAGAGCCTTGTGAAGAAGCAGGTGGCGCAGCGGCGCATCGAGCCCTTGCTCGCGCTGTTCGAAGAGCTCGTGGCCAGCGCCCGTCGCTGGACGCGCGACCTCGAGGAGGCGGCCACCGCTGCGCAGGATTCCTCGACGGGCCTGCACAACGCCGTGAACGAGGCGCGCGCCCGAGCGCGAGCCGCCCACGACGCCTTCGACGACGCCAACGCGCGCCTGTCCGCCGCGCGCGTGGACAAGGGACGCTTGGAGGTGCAGGTGGACGCGGCGGTGAACGCCATCGTCCACGACTGCAAGGTTCCGCTCGACCGCGCGCTCGAGACGCCGGAGCTGGAGGATCGCGGCGCCACCGAGGACGCGGCGTTCAAGCTGCGACGCCGCATCGCGAACATGGGCACCATCAACCCGGACGCCGCCGAGGAGTACGAGCAGCTCAAGACGCGCTACGACTACCTGGCTGCGCAGCTTTCGGACCTGGACGGCGCGCGCCGCTCGCTCGCCAAGATCGTCCGCGTCATCGACGCGCGCATGAAGGACGACTTCGTACGCACCTTCGACGCGGTGAACAAGAACTTCAGCGAGATATTCGCCGTGCTGTTCCCGGGCGGTTCGGCCGAGCTCACGCTCGTGGATCCCGACGATTTGGAGAATACGGGCGTGGAGGTGACGGCGCAGCCTCGCGGCAAGCGCATCACGAAGATGATGCTCATGTCGGGCGGCGAGAAGTCGCTCACGGCGCTCGCGCTCCTGTTCGCGGTGTACCGCATCCGCACGACGCCGTTCTACATCCTCGACGAGGTGGAGGCCGCGCTCGACGACTCGAACCTGCGCCGTCTCACGATGTACCTCGACACGCTTCGCGACACCACGCAGCTCATCATGATCACGCACCAGCGGCGCACCATGGAGATGGCCGATATGCTGTTCGGCGTGTCCATGCAGGCGGACGGCGTGACGAAGGTAGTCAGCCAGAAGCTCGAGAACGCGCTGCGGCACGCGGAATAGCTTTTGACCTGCGTGTTGCGAAGGCCGGCGGGCATGCCGTGCTCAAACAGTCCTGAGCTCGCACGAAACGCCCGCTGGGCGTTTCGGCTCGTGCGGAACTGCGCGCGGCACGCCCGCCGGCCTTCCTTCATGTAGAACGCGTTCCGAACCGGTGACGTTTCGAGCTTCTGGCTGCGAGAGGAGGAGATGAGGATGAGACGGAGGGGCGGGGTAAGTGTCTCATCCTCCGGTTGCGGATCGCTACTTCACTAGCACGTGGACGATGGTGGCGGCTGCCCAGAGGAACAGCAGCACGCAGTTGGTCTTCGCTAGCACGTCGAGCACCTTGTTAGACAGCTTCTCGCCTTTGATCAGCACGTCCGCGTTCAACAGCGAGAACATGAGTATCACGAGCGAATAGCTGGACATGTTGCCCTCGTTGCCCGTGAAAAGGGAGTGGAAGAACCCGATCCACAGAAGGGGCAGGGCGATCAGCGTGATGATCCGGAACGCCCGGTTGCCGCGCTCCTTGCCCCAAGGGGAGCTTTCTCCTGATGCGAAATTTCCTGCTGCCTGCTCGCTTGCAGCCGACGCTTCCAAACGCTCTTCAGCCATGATGGGACGCTCCATTTCCAGATAGAGTATAGTGGGAAGATCGAAGATTGTTCGCTTGCAAGCAGGCTCATTGTAGCATAGTATCCATCATGGATATACGAGAGGAACGAAATGGCGAAGAAGAGCCCGTACGAGACGGGGGAGCTGTCCGACAGCATCTTCCTGATCCTGCTGGCTACGCTCGAGCCGGTGCACGGCTACCGGATCATGCAGGGCGTCGAGGAGTCCACGGACGGCGCGGTGAAGATCGGGCCGGCCACCATGTACACGACGCTCAAGAAGCTCAAGGCGGCGGGGTGGATCGTCGAGATCGCCGAGGACGAGAGCCGCATCCTGTACGCGGCCACCGACGAGGGGCGCGCGGTGCTCGAGCGCGATTTCGTTCGGCGCAAGCGGCTGGTCGCCTTCGCGGAGGCGCAGCTGGGAGAGGCGGGCGAGGAGAACCATGGCTAGATACCGGTTGTGCGGCGGGTTGGCCATTATGCCGGAGCACGACATGGCGATGCTCGCGGACATGAGCGCGCGGGGATGGCATCTGAGCGGGTTCTCGTGCGGGATCCTGTACCGCTTCGAGGCGGGCGAGCCCCATGCTTACGACTACGCGGTGGACTTCCAGCGCGACTTCTCGGCGGAGGCGCAGGAGCTGTACCGCATCGGCGGCTGGCAGAGCGTGGCGCTGGGGTCGTCGTGGCAGATCGTGCGCGCCGAGGCCGGCGCCGTCCCGCTGTACACCGACGACGACGCGCAGGCCGAGACGATCGGCGCGAGCCGGGCGGGCTTGGGCTGGGCGGCGCTCGTCTGCGCGCTGGCGGCGGCGCTGCTCTTTGCGTTGCAGGCGCGGCTCTCCGCCCAAGGCAACGTGCCGGGGTCGTGGGCGTGCCTCGCGGCCTGCGCGGTGTTCGCCGCCGGGTTCGTGTTCTCGTTCTTCCCCTTCGTCGGCTATACGCGCTCGTTGCGCAAGATGCGCAGGGAGCAGGAGGAGGATCCGCGCCGCTGACGCGCGGCCCTATTTGGGATACACTGTTCAGGCGACCAAGAAAGGAGCCCGACATGGGATTTTTCGATAGGATCAGCGAGGGGCTTACCCGCTCGCGCGACAAGTTCAAGGAGCAGATGAACGTCCTGCTCGACCGCGGCCCCGATCTCGACGAGGAGTTCTGGGACGGCCTCGAGGAGACGCTCATCCTGGCCGACGTCGGGGGCGCCGCGGCCGCCGAGATCGTGGAGGGTCTGCGCGATCAGGCCACGCGCAAGGCGCTGCCCGACGCCTACGCCGTGCTCGACCTGCTGAACGACCAGATCGCCTCCACGTTCACGGAAGGCGGCGAGGACGTGCTGGGCGGTCAGCCCGCGCTCGTGCTGTTCGTGGGCATCAACGGTACCGGCAAGACCACCACGGTGGGCAAGCTGGCGAAGGAGGCGACCGATGCAGGCCGCACGGTCATCCTCGGCAGCGCCGACACGTTCCGCGCGGCGGCCATCGAGCAGCTGGAGGTGTGGGCGGAGCGCGCGAACGTCGAGGTGGTCACCCGCGAGCGCGGCAGCGATCCGGCCAGCGTGTGCTACGACACCATCGAGCGCGCCGAGAGCCGCGGCGCCGACCTCGTGCTCATCGACACGGCGGGGCGCCTTCACACGTCGGCCGACCTCATGCGCGAGCTGGAGAAAGTGGTGAACGTGGTGCGCAAGCGTTCGCAGCTGCCTGTGTACACCGTGCTGGTCACCGATGCCACCACCGGCCAGAACGGCCTTTCTCAGGCGCGCGAGTTCGACCGCGCGCTCGATTTGGACGGCGTCATCGTCACGAAGCTCGACGGCACCGCCAAGGGCGGCATCGCGCTGGCCGTGTCCCACGAACTGGGGCTTCCCGTGCTCAAGATCGGCGTGGGCGAGGGATTGGACGACCTGCGCGACTTCGACGCGCACGATTTCGCCCGCGCGCTCGTAGGCGAGTTCGACGAGCGGGCGTAGCATGGCGTTCGTCCAGGTCCATCATGACCCCGACGTGCTCGAGGTGCGCGTGCCGTTTCAGAACATCTCCACGAACGACACGAACTGTTACATCGTGAAGGACGGCGACGAGACGCTCGTCATCGACACCGGAGCGCCGTCGGACGAGGGCTTCGCTATCCTCGATGCTGCGTTGACCGAGCTCGATGTCGACCGCACGCGGATGCGCTTCTTCCTCACGCACCTGCATCTCGACCATGCGGGGCTGGTCGACCGCTTGGCGCTGCCCGGCGCGAAGCTGTACGTGAGCCCCGTGGACTTCGAGTCGGTGCGCGCGTCGCGCGCGGCTTCATCCTATGATGCGGCGCGGCGCGCGTTCACGGCCGAGGGCGTGCCGCCGTCCGACGCGTCGGGGTACGCGCGCTACGCCGTGGAGCCGCGCCTGTTCGACGCCTCGCGACTGGAGCTCGTGGCGTCGTGCGACGGCGATGCCATCGAGGTGGGGCGCTACCGGTTTCGCGTGGTGGAGACGCCCGGACACACGCCCGGGCACTTGGCGCTCTACGAGCCCGAATCGCGCATCCTGTTCGGCGGCGACCACGTGCTGTTCGTCATATCGCCCAGCATCGCGCTGTTCCCCGACGGAGCGGACGGGTTGCAGGCCTACCTCGACAGCCTGGACAAGGTGCGGGCGCTGCGCTGCGAGAAACTGTTCGTCGCGCACGGCGAGCCGCGCGACGATTTCGACGAGCGCATCGGCTGGCTGCGCGATCACCACCTGGAGCGCCTGGAGGAGACGTGCGGCATCGTGCGCGACCGGCCGGGGCTGGCCGGCGAGGAGGTCATCCGCGCCATCAAGTGGAACGTCCCGTATCCCACCTGGGAGGAGATATCCTTTGTGCAGCGCTGGTGCATCGTCACCGAGGGCGTCGTCATCCTCAACCACCTGGTCGGCAGCGGCGCCATCCGCCGCGAGAAGGACGAATCGGGGATCAATCGGTATTTCTAAAGGGCGGCGTATCCGAGCGCGAGACGCCTTTCGGCGCCGTACGTTGGAAAAGCGTTCCGAACGCGCTTCGCGGCGCGATGGTAGAATGAGCGCATGGAGGAAACGCGGACATACCTGCTGAAGCTCTACGACGACGACCTCGCGTCGTTCACCTTGGTGCGCGACGCGAGCGGCGCCGTGCGTTGCGCGAGCGCGGAATGCGACGAGTCGGAGCGCGGGCTGCTGCCGTTTCGCGTGACGGGCGACGCGGCTTCGTTCGAGCGGTGGATCGAATCGCGCACCCTTTCGAAGAACCGGACGTTCGCCTCCCGTATCGTGCGCCAGTACGGCATACGGTTCGACGACGCGATGCAGATGCTCGACGCGTGCAACGGCCTTTCGCTCAACGATGCGTATTGGGTCGTTCCCGACGGGTCGAAGGCGATGTTCGCGGAGAAGAACCTGTACGAGAATCCGTTCGACGAGCTCGTCGCCACGGCGGCGTTCTCGGGCGTGATCGACACGTCGAGGGTGCCGGAGGGACTGTCGGGCGAGCTGACCACGAGCGGCCAGTTTCCGAAAGCCTGGCGCGTCGTCGACGGCGAGCGCTATCTGTACAAGGCCGGCGCTCCCAACTCGAACGGGCTCGAGCCCCATGCCGAGTACTATGCGGCGCAGCTGGCCGAAGCCCTGGGCTTTTCCCATGCGTCCTACGATCTGGCGCGATGGCATGGCGAGTTGTGCAGCGCCAGCCCCTTGTTCACGAGTCGCGACACCGGCTTCGCGACGTTCTCCAGCATGTTCGGCACGCTGTCGTTCGACGAGGTGGCGGCGGTCTACGTCGAACAGGGGACGGAGGCGTTCGAGCGTTTCTCGGAAATGACGGTCTTCGACGCGCTGATCGCCAACGACGATCGTCATCTTGGGAACTTCGGATTCCTGTTCGACAACCGGACGCGCTCGCTCGTTTCCGCTGCGCCCATCTTCGACAACAACCTGTCGCTGTTCATCCGCGACATCGACGCGGGTTTGACGGCTTCCGACCTGGATCGATCAGCCGCGTGGTACAAGAGCCCGTCGAACGTGCTGCTGGATTATCAGGCGAAACGCGTGATGACGGACGACCTGCGCGATCGTCTCGCGACGCTGCGCGGCTTCGAGTTTGCTCCGCACTCCGACTTCCCGCTCGACGAGCGGTATACGGAGCTTTTGAACGGCTACATCCGCTTGCGGTTGGAAGCGTTGTTGGGACTGTCCTGATCTTGCGTTCCTGAAGATTATGGCGTGGTTGAATCGGCTGTCTGCAAAGCTGGTTTTTAGAAATCTATGAGATCTTTGACCTTGATATCGAGTCCATCGGCAATCCTGCACAAGAGATCGATCCCGACGCTCACCTGGCCGCACTCGATTTGCCATAAGTGAGTTTGGTTCGTACCCACCATAAGAGCGAAACGACGTTGGGAAAGGTGTTGCTCCTCGCGCAGCATCTTTATTGTCTTGCCCAGTATTATTCTACGGCCGTCGCTTTTCATGGTTTCAGAGTATGTGCTACACTTCCTTTGATGACTTGCTATAACAAGTCATCAAAGGAAGTGTACAAGGCTCGGATTAATTCGATTAGAGCGACTAGTGGAAAGCAGTTGCGCTTTGTTAAGGAGGGGCGGAGTGAAAACGATGAGGGGTCTAACGACTGCTTTTAGCTTGATCGCTGTACTTTGCTTGTTCGGATGTTCGGGCAACGGAGTCCATGATGCAGGTGATGAAGAGCAAGAAGATGCTAATTTGCAACCTGCGTTCGTGTTAAAAAGCATCGATGCTCACGCTACAATTCATGATGGTAGTGCGGTCAACGTGGTTCAGAATATAGCAACCATGGAACTCGACGATAGAGGAAATGTTATCCGAGCGGTTTATCGCAACCAGGACAGCGGCTCCGATATCGTGGTCGTCGAGTCGGAGTTCGATGAGAGGGGTTTTCCAGTCGGACGAATCGTTGAGAAGAAGTTGTCAGACGAAACTGCAGGTACCGTCGTAACTTCGACGAGGTTCCAATGCACTCCGGACGGCGAAGGGCGACTATTAAGTGCTGAGTGGGAATCTGAAGTGAGCTTTGGCTCCGATAAAGTTACTCGTGCTTCTGGCGTGGATCGCTACTCGTATAGTCCAGAAGGTGGTTTGGCGGAAATATCAAGCGAATCGAAAACGGAAAATGGGGAAAGCTATGCGAGATCGTCGTGTTATGACGAAACCGGGTTTCTTATCGGCGTGAGCGGCAACTACGAAGATGATAGCTACTCGAAGTCATGCGAATACGATGAGTCTGGTAGATTGGTCGCTGTTTCTGTATCTCAAGAAGGTCTTGGAGTGATTGAGGAGCGCGCTTTCGCTTATGATGACTACGGAAATCTCAAATCCATTTCGATAGCTAATGCATATGCTTCAGCTTACTCTTTTGAGTATGAATACCAAAAAGTAGAAAATCCTTCAACAATGGCTTCGATTCTGTCGCGTGCAGGACAGACGATGTTTGGCCAATTGACGTAGAATGCGCTACCGCATAAGTTTTTCGTATCCAACGCTCTTGTGAAAGTGCATCTGAAAAATGAATAGAGGAACGGCTTTGAAGATCTTTTACTTTTTCGAAAGGGATGTCGATCGAGGTTCGGGTAGCTTTGCTGCGGGATGCTTGTTGGCAGTGTTGTCCATAGTCTTTATGATAGGCGTTCCTGCGCTTTTGCCCGCGTATTTCATGTCCTACAGCATAGAAGAAGCTGAGAAGGTCGCTATGGCTTTCGTGTTAGGGAGTGGTTTGCTGACCCTTGTGATTGCTGCGACTGCCTTGACTTTATGTTGTAAGACGAGCAGAAGCTTTTCAGACCTTTTCATATCTTGTTTCTGTCCGACCGCAGTCGTTTCAAGCATCGTCTATTGTGCTGGCTATTGGACTGCCGAAGGGCATACGAGTGATGCTGATATTGTCCCTATGATATTCTCGAGTTTGATCATGTGCTTGCCGATGTTCGCGATACCGGCAGGTATTGCCGCGTCGATAGTATTCTTGATTATTCGCAGGAAAGCTCATGTATGTTAAAACGGTGGGGCAGAAATGAGAGCCTGTCGTCATTTTCCTTCCGCTGCGTTCTGTCGAAGGGTTCGCGCGCGTTTGCTCTGACGGTCGTGGACAGGTGACATTTTGCGACGAGTACTATGGTGATACGTTCTGCGGAAGCATTTCTTTTGGGTACGATGCAAGAGGAAATCTGGAACGCATGGAATACGAAAACGGATCGTGCGTTACGTTTGAGTACGAAGAAGAAAACGAGCTCCATCCTTTCGATCTTGCGATTTCCAGGGTGATTCCGATGAAGAGCTTATAACCGTCCGAACGCGTTGGTTTGCTCGATGGCAATAAAGTATTCCGAATGCGGAATACTTTATTGTTTCCTGTTTGAAAAAGTATTCCGCAACGGATGCCTCCGCGGCGGATGGTTCTGACGAGCGCTCGGATTGCTTGTGTGTTTGTGGCTCGGCGGGTCTTGCTGGCGTATAATTCCATGCATTACGCTCAATCGACGCATACGACGAGGAGTCATCTACCATGCTCGAGAACCTATCGACGCGCCTGCAGGGCATATTCAGCGGTCTGCGCGGCAAGGGTCGCCTGACCGAGGACGATATCAACGACGCCATGCGCGAGATCCGCATGGCGCTTCTGGAAGCGGACGTCAACTTCAAGGTGGTGAAGTCGTTCGTCGCCCGCACGAAGGAGCGCTGCCTCGACGCCGAGGTGCTCGATTCGCTCACGCCGGCGCAGAACGTCATCAAGATCGTGCTCGACGAGCTGACCGAGCTGTTGGGCCGCACCGACAGCAAGCTCGTCCTGAGCAGCCGCATCCCCAACGTCATCATGCTGGTAGGCCTGCAGGGCTCCGGCAAGACGACGGCTGCCGCGAAGCTGGCCTACCGCCTGAAGCAGGAGAACCATTCGCCCCTGCTCGTGGCCTGCGACGTGTACCGCCCCGCCGCGGCCGACCAGCTGGAAACCCTCGGCGGCGAGATCGGCGTGCGCGTGTACCGCGGCGACGGCCAGGATCCGGTGAAGATCGCGCAGGAGGGCATCCAGGACGCCATCGACAACCTGCGCGACGTGGTCATCGTGGACACGGCGGGCCGTCTGCACGTGGACGACGAGATGATGGACGAGGCCGAGAACATCAAGCGCGCCGTGAAGCCCGACCAGATCCTCATGGTGGTGGACGCCATGACCGGCCAGGACGTGGTGAACGTGGCCAGCGCGTTCTCCCAGCGCGTCGACTTCGACGGCGTCATCATGTCGAAGATGGACGGCGACGCCCGCGGCGGCGGCGCGCTTTCCATCAAGCAGGTCACCGGCAAGCCTATCAAGTTCATCTCGTCCGGCGAGAAGCCGGACTCGCTCGAAGAGTTCCACCCCGACCGCATGGCGAAGCGCATCCTGGGGATGGGCGACGTGGTCAGCCTCATCGAGAGCGCCGTCAAGGTGCAGCAGGAGGAAGTGGAGCAGGAGCAAGCCGAGCGCATGATGCGCGCGAACCTCACGCTCAACGACTTCATCGATATGAACCGACAGATCCGCAAGATGGGCGGCGTGTCGAAGCTGCTGTCGGCCTTGCCGGGCGGCGACAAGGCCATGGCCGCCGGCCAGGTGGACGAGAATGCGTTCGACCACATGGAGGTCATCATCAACTCCATGTCGAAGGCCGAGCGCGAGAAGCCCGAGCTGTTGAACGGCTCGCGCCGCGCGCGCATCGCGGCCGGTGCAGGCGTGAGCGTCTCGGACGTGAACCAGCTCATGAAGAAGTTCAACGAGACGAAGAAGATGATGAAGAAGATGATGCCTGCCGTGGAGGAGATGCAGGGCGGCAAGAAGGGGAAGAAGGGGAAGAAAGGCCGCAGGCGCCGCATGGGACTGCCCGGCGGCATGGGCGGCATGAACATGGCCGACCTCAAGAAGCTCCAGGACATGCTGGGCGAGTAGCGGTTCGTCCTCGTAGGATCGATCGGGCGCGAGGTTCCGCAAGGGTTCTTCTCGCGCACACGCAACGAAAGGAGGCGCATATGGCGTTGGAGATACGGCCGTACCGCGAGGAGGATCTCGCGGGCATGATCAAGGTATGGAACGAAGTAGTGGAGGCGGGGGAGGCGTTCCCGCAAGTCGAGCCCCTCACCATGGAGACGGCGCGCGCGTTCTTCGCCGAGCAGACGCTGACCACGGTGGCTGCGATCGACGACAAGCTGTTCGGCCTGTACATCCTGCATCCGAACAACGTGGGGCGCTGCGTGCACGTGGCCAACGCCAGCTACGCCGTGGCGTCCAGCGCGCGCGGCTTGGGGCTGGGCCGCGAGCTCGTGAAGGACTCGCTTGCGCAGGCCGCCCGCAAGGGCTTCCGCGGCTTGCAGTTCAACGCCGTGGTGGCCACGAACGAAGCCGCCATCCACCTGTACGAGGACCTCGGATTCACGCGCGTGGGCACCATTCCCGGCGGGTTCTGCAGCATCCTGGGCAATTTCGAGGACATGCACATCTACTACAAGGATTGCTTCGGCGCGGCGCTTCCCAGCTGAGGCTAGCCGCGCGCCCGGTCCGAGCGCTCCTTGTAGCCATAGCGCCCGCATCGCCGTCGCGCCGCCCGCGTTGTCGCCCGAAACGGACGGAATCACAGCCTAAACCGTACGTTTTGGGCGACAATGCGTGCGAAGCGCCCGGTTCTCCTGCAAAAGAGGCGTTTTGCCGCCAAACGTGGGATTTTCGAGGATGCGGGAGGTCGGGGATGCGCTCGTAAGTCCGGCGCGTTACAATTCTGCTTGGTAATCGCTTGTCAAACAGCAGATTACGCCGTATCATAAGCAATTGCTGTTTTCGCTGCACCGCATACGCGCTGCACGCATCGAATCGAATGTAAGAAGCAAAAGGAGTTCATCTTCATGGCAGTCAAAATTCGCCTGGCCCGTCACGGCGCCAAGAAGCGCCCGTACTACCGCATCGTCGTTGCCGATTCCCGCTGCCCGCGCGACGGCAAGTTCATCGAGGAAGTGGGTCGCTACAACCCCTGCACCGAGCCTGCCATGGTGCAGTTCGACCTGGAGAAGGTCGACCAGTGGATCAAGAACGGCGCCCAGCCGACCGATACGGTTGCCAGCCTGCTGAAGCGCGCTCGCGAGAACGCGTAAGCATCATGGCCGAGCAGACGGAAGACATCGTCGGTCTCGTCGAGTCCGTCGTGCGCCCGCTCGTCGAGTTTCCCGACGATCTGGAGATCACGTCGAGCGATGCCGAGGACGGTTCTATTCTCGTCGAAGTTCGCGTGAACGAAGAAGATGCCGGCAAGGTCATCGGTCGCCAGGGGCGGGTCATCAAGGCCATCCGCACGTTGGCGCGTGCCGCTGCATCGCGTACGAACACCCATGTCGAAGTGGAGCTTCTCGACTAAATGCGTACGTGGGCGAACGTTGCCGAGCTATCTAAAACGAAGACCTTGACAGGAGGGCTCGTCGCGCGCTGCGCGCCGGGTCTTCCTTTTTTGCTGGAAGAGGGCATGGAGGTGGCCTTCGTGCCGCCTCGGCACGATGCGCCGCGCCGCGCGCGCGTGCTGTCCGTGCAGGACGCGGGCAGAGACGCCTTCCTCGTGACGTTCGAAGGCGTCGACTCCATCGACGTCGCCGAGCTGCTGGTGGGGTGCAGCTGCCTCGTGCGTCGCGCCGATCTGCCCGAAAGCGCGCTGGCCGCCGAGGCCGACGGCTTGGAAGGCTTCGAAGTGCACGACGCGCGCGCGGGCTTCGTGGGCGTCGTGGAGTCGGTGGTGGAGAATCCCGGGCAGTTCCTGCTGAGCGTCGCGCCCGCCGACGGGGGCAGGCGCGTGCTCGTGCCGCTTGTGGACGCGCTGGTCGTCGGTTTGGACGAGGACGCGCGCCGCATCGACGTCGACTTGCCGGACGGCCTGCTGGACCTGTAGCGGGCCGCGCCCTCGCCCCTGCGCCCGAAAGGACCCGCCCGTGATCATCGAAACGTTGTCGACGTTCCCCGACATGTACGCCTCCGTCATGGGCTCCTCCATGATGCGCATCGCCCAGGAGAAGGGCATCCTCGAGTTCAAGGCGCACGATCTGCGCGACTGGACCCACGATCGCCACCGCACCACCGACGACGACCCGTACGGGGGCGGCGACGGCCTGGTGATGAAGTGCGAGCCCATCTTCGAGGCCTACGACGACATCGCGGGCGTGGGCCCGCGCCCGACCACCGTGTTCCTGTCGCCGTGCGGCGACCCGTTCACGGACGCCGTGGCATGCGAGCTGTCGCGCGAGGAGCGCCTGCTGTTCGTGTGCGGCCACTACGAAGGCATCGACGAGCGCGCCTACGCGCTGGCCGATCGCGTGATCTCGCTGGGCGACTACGTTCTGACCAGCGGGGAGCTGGCCTCCATGGTGGTCATCGACGCCGCCGTGCGCAAGCTGCCCGGCGTGCTGGGCGCCGAGACGGGCGCCCTGGGCGAGAGCTTCGCCGACGGCTTGTTGGAATATCCCCAGTACACGCGTCCGGCGACGTTTCGCGGCATGGATGTGCCGCCGGTGCTGCTGTCGGGCAACCACGCGGCCGTAGCCGACTGGCGCCGCAAGCAGAGCCTCGAGCGCACCGCGCGCCTGCGACCCGATCTGCTCGAGGACGTCGATCTGAGCGCGGCCGATCGCGCCTATCTTAAGGATCTGGGCCTGTGAATTCCGGAGAGCACGCTGCGTACCAGGAGCCCGGCATCCTGCGCCGCTTCTTCGGCCTGCTCGCCTGGACGGGCTTCGTTGCGCTGCTGTCGTGGCTGACGTTCGTGTACGTGGGGCACGCTTATGCTGTTCCCACCGGCTCGATGGAAAAGACCATCATGACCGGCGACCGCGTGCTTGCTGAGAAGGTGAGCTACTACCTGCGTGACCCGGAGCCCGGCGACATCGTTATGTTCGAAGACCCCGATATCCCCGGCCGCCTGCTGCTCAAGCGCTGCATCGCCGTGGGCGGGCAGACCGTGGACATCAACGACGAGGACGGCCTCGTGTACGTGGACGGCGTCGCGCTGCGCGAGCCCTACACCGCGGCCTGCCCACGTACACGCTTGCCAGCGACGTCTCCTACCCCTACACGGTGCCCGAAGGCATGATGTGGATGATGGGCGACAACCGAACGAACTCGCAAGATTCGCGTTACTTCGGCGCCGTGTCCGTCGCGTCGGCGGAGGCGCGCAGCGTGGCGGTGCTCTGGCCCTTGGGCGACGTGGGCCTGCTGGGATAGCCTCCCGCCTCTCGCGTCGCGAGGGTTTCGCCCGGTGATCGGGAATTTCTGCAAACTTTGTCGAACGCGCCGGACGAATTGCGCCGACGCGCTATCATATACGCTCGTGATCTTGTTCGGGCGCCGAGCGCCCGCTTCGAAAGGATAGACAGACTACATGGATTCCGGACAGCACGCCGACCGCCAGAGCCCGGGCATACTCAGAACCTTCCTCAGCCTGCTGGTCATGGTGGCCTTCGTATTCGGGCTGTCGTGGGTGCTGCGCACGTACGTGTTCCAGGCTTACGAGATCCCCTCGGGCTCCATGGAGGAGACCATCATGGTGGGGGACATGGTGTTTTCCGAGAAGGTGAGCTACTACTTCCGCGACCCCGAGCCGGGCGATATCGTGACGTTCCAGGACCCCGAGATCCCCGGGCGCGTGCTCATCAAGCGCTGCATCGCCGTGGGCGGGCAGACCGTGGACATCAACGACGAGGACGGCCTCGTGTACGTGGACGGCGTGGCGCTGTCCGAACCGTACACCCGCGGTTTGCCCTCCTACACGCTGGCCAGCGACGTCTCCTATCCCTACACGGTGCCCGAGGGCTATCTGTGGATGATGGGGGACAACCGCACGAATTCGCAGGATTCTCGATTCTTCGGAGCCATACCCGTCTCCTCGGTGACGGGAAGGGGCGCTTTGGTGTACTGGCCGCTCAATGATTTCAGCCTACTCGACTAGCGCACGCGGCCGAGGGGGTACGGGTTTGATCGAGACAAGGAGAACCATGTCAACCGAACATGCATCCGCCGCTGCGGAGCAGGGGGCTGCAGCGCAGCTCCCTCCGACGTTCCAGGACGTCATCATGAACCTCCAGCGATACTGGGGGGACCAGGGCTGCGTCGTCTTGCAGCCCTACGACAACGAGGTGGGCGCCGGCACCAACGCCCCGGCCACCACGCTGCGCTCGCTTGGCCCCGACACGTGGCGCACCTGCTACGTGCAGGGCAGCCGCCGTCCGACGGACGGCCGCTACGGCGAGAACCCGAACCGCACCCAGCACTACTTCCAGTTCCAGGTGCTCATGAAGCCCTCGCCCGACAACATCCAGGAGCTGTATCTGGGGTCGTTGCGCGCCATCGGCATCGACGTGGACGCGCACGACGTGCGCTTCGTCGAGGACGACTGGGAAAGCCCCACGCTGGGTGCCTGGGGGCTGGGCTGGGAAGTGTGGATCGACGGCATGGAAGTGACGCAGTTCACCTACTTCCAGCAGGTGGGCGGCTTCGAGTGCAACCCCGTGCCGGTGGAGATCGCCTACGGCCTGGAGCGCCTGACGATGTACATCCAGGGCGTGGACAGCATGTTCGACATCGTGTGGAGCCGCGGTGCCGACGGCGTGAACTTTACCTACGGCGACGTGTACCTGGAGAACGAGCGCCAGTACTCGCGCTACAACTTCGAGGTGGCCGACACCGATTTCTTGTTCCAGGAGTTCAACGACCGCGAGGCCGAGTGCCTGCGCACGCTGGAGGCGGGCCTGCCGCTGCCGGCCTACGACAGCGTGCTGAAGTGCTGCCACGCGTTCAACCTGCTGGACGCGCGCGGCGTGATATCGGCCACCGAGCGCATGGCCTACATCCTGCGCGTGCGCACCATCGCCAAGGCGGTGTGCGCCTCGTATATGGAGCACGTGGTGGGCATCAAGCCCGGCGTGGACGACGAAGCAGGGAAGGAGGCCGGACGATGAGCAGCCTGCATACGCTTGCGTTCGAGATCGGCACCGAGGAGATTCCGGCGTTCGACCTGCACCGCGCGACCCTCCAGCTGGAGAAGCTGGTGCCCGAGGCCCTGGACGCGGTGCGCATCCCGCACGGCGACGTGGCCGTCTACACCACGCCGCGCCGGCTCATCGCCATCGTGGCCGATGTAGCCGACGAGACCGAGGCGCTCGAAGAGGTGTTCCGCGGCCCGTCCGCCAAGATCGCCTTCGACGCCGACGGCAACCCGACGAAGGCCGCCACGGGCTTCGCGCGCGGCAAGGGCGTGGACGTGGACGCGCTCGAACGCCGCGAGGAGAACGGCGTGGAGTACGTGTTCGCTACGAAGAGCATCGCCGCCCGCGACGTGGCCGAGCTGCTGCCCGGCGTGCTGGAGGGCGTGATCACGGGCATCTCGTGGCCGAAGTCGTGCCGCTGGGGCACCACGAGCGAGTACTTCTCGCGGCCGGTGCGCTGGCTCGTGGCGTTGTTGGACGAGCGCGTGATCCCCGTGCGGTTCGCGGGCCTTACGGCCGGCAACCTCACGCGCGGTCATCGCTTCCTGGCCCCCGGGCCGCACGAGGTGGCCACGGCCGCCGATCTGCTAGGCGTCGTCGAGGCCGCGCACGTGGTGTCGAGCGAGCAGGCGCGCGAGGCGGTCATCCGCGAGGGCGTGGCGCAGGCCGAGCAGCGCACGGGCGCCCGCGCCGAGCTGCCCGAGAAGACGCTTCTGGAGGTTGTGAACCTCTGCGAGCAGCCAACGGTGCTGGTGGGCACGTTCGACGAGGAGTTTCTGCGCGTCCCCGAGGAGATCATCGTCGACGCCATGCTCATGCACCAGCGTTACTTCCCGCTGTACGACGCGGACGGCAAGCTGACCAACAACTTCATCGTCGTGTCGAACGGCGACCCGGCGCACGCCGACACCATCACGGGCGGCAACGAGCGCGTGGTGCGCGCCCGCCTGTCCGACGCGAAGTTCTTCTACGAGGAGGATCTCAAGCATCCGCTGGAGACGTACGTCGACCGCCTGGACGAGGTGGTGTTCCAGGAGACGCTGGGCACCATGAAGGAGAAGGCCGACCGCATCGTGGCCCTGGCGAAGCATCTGGCCGCCGACGCGCAGCTGAGCGAGGCGGACGCCGCCGACGCCGAGCGCGCCGCGTACCTGGCGAAGGCCGACCTCGTGACGAACGCCGTGGTGGAGTTCACCAGCGTGCAGGGCGTCATGGGCTCCTACTACGCCGCCGCCTGCGGCGAGGGCGACCAGGTGGCTCGCGCCATCGCCGACCATTACCGCCCGCGCTTCTCCGGCGACGAGCCTCCCGCGTCGGACGTGGGACGGATCGTGGCCATGGCCGACAAGCTGGACACCGTCTGCGGCCTGTTCGCCGTGGGCCAGGGTCCCACCGGCTCGTCCGATCCGTTCGCGTTGCGCCGCAGCGCCATCGGCATCGTGGCCATGTTGGAAGCGGGCCTGCCCGTGTCGTTGGCCGCCGCCATCGATGCGGCGCTCGGCACCTACCAGGATGCCGGAATCGACTTCGACCGCGATGCGATCCGCGCCGAGGTGGCCGACTTCTTCGTGACGCGCACGAAGGTCATGCTGCGCGACGGCGGCTGCTCGCCCGATGCCGTGGAGGCCGTGCTGGCAACCGGCGTGGAGGAGCCTGCGCAGATCATCGCGCGCACCCGCGCGCTGGAAGCCGCGCGCGTGGACGATCCCGACACGTTCTCCGACCTGGCCACGGCCTATGCCCGCGCGAATAACCTGCGCGACGCCGATCTGGGCGTCGAAGCGGACGAGGCGCTGGCCGCCGATGCCGAGCGCGCGCTGCTGGCCGCCACCGACGAGGCGGCAGCGCGCGTGGAGGACGCCCTCGCCGCCGACGACTACGCAGCGGCCCTCGCCGCCCTCGCCGCACTGCGCGCACCCATCGACGCGTTCTTCGAGGACGTGCTCATCATGGACGACGACCTCGCCCTGCGCGAGAACCGCCTGCGCCTGCTCAACCGTTTCGTCGCCGTGTTCGCCCACGTGGCCGACTTCGGCAAGATGGCCAAGGGCGCGAAGTAGCCCATGGACGAATTCATCGCCTACGGAAGCTCCACCGAGTTGCCCACGATCCACGTGATCAGCGACTCGGTGGGTCTGACGGCCCAGGCGGTGGCCCGTGCGGCCGCCGCCCAGTTCGGCGTCACGAACCCCGTCATCGAGGTACTGCCGAAGGTGCGCACGTTCGAGGAGATTAAGGAGTTCATCGACGAGCACAGCGCCGTGCACAAGCGCAACACCGGTGACGGGCGCATGCTCGTGTTCTACACGCTCGTCGACCGCGACCTCTCGCGCCAACTGGCCGAATACGCCGGCGGCCGCGATGATATCGTGGCGGTCGACCTCGTGACGGACGCCATCGGCGCCATCGCGCACATGACGGGCAAGCAGCCGTCCACGAAGCCGGGCGGCCTGCACGTTGCCGACCAGTACTACTTCCGGCGCATCGAGGCCATCGAGTTCACCATCGCCCACGACGACGGCCGCAACCCGCAGGAGCTGCATCAGGCCGACATCGTGCTTCTGGGCGTGTCGCGCTCGTCGAAGACGCCCACGTCCATCTACCTGTCGCAGCAGGGCTACAAAGTGGCGAACATCCCCCTCGATCCCACCACCGAGCCTCCGGCGGAGCTCGAGCAGGTCGACCGCACGCGGCTGTTCGGATTGATGACGACGCCCGAGGTGCTCATCGGCATCCGGCAGCGCCGTTTGGGGCGCGCGAGCGCCGTCGCTTCGCGCTACGCCGATCCCGAATACGTGTACCGGGACTTGGAGGACGCCCGCGCGCTCATGCGCAAACTGGGCTGTATTGTCATCCACACCGAAAATCGTGCCGTTGAGGAAACGGCGCAGGAAATTTTGCGCTACTATGAGCGAGCCCATCCTCCATCAGCTGATATGATAGGGTCAGCCTGAGACTAGGGTTCCCAATGTATAGGTAGGTAAAGTCGGTACGTCGGGTTAAGGAGAAAAAGGTGACTGAAGAAGTCAAGCGAGTGTATGCGTTCGGCAAGGACGCGCAGGGCAACAACGTAACTGAGGGCAACACCAGCATGAAGGCGATCCTCGGCGGCAAGGGCGCGAACCTCGCCGAGATGGCCAACATCGGGCTGCCCGTGCCTCCCGGATTCACCATCACGTGCCAGACCTGCATGGAGTACGCCAATGCGGGCAACGCGTGGCCCGAAGGCGCGCTCGGCACCATCCAGGAGTATCGCGAGGATCTCGAAGCCCGCATGGGCAAGAAGATCGGCGATGCGGAGGACCCGCTGCTCGTGTCCGTGCGTTCCGGCGCCCCCATGTCCATGCCGGGCATGATGGACACCGTCCTCAACCTCGGCCTGAACGATCAGTCCATCAACGGGTTGATCAAGCAGACCGATAACCCGCGCTTCGCCTGGGATTCCTACCGTCGCTTCATCCAGATGTTCTCCAACGTGGTCATGAACCTCGACGGCGACCTGTTCGAGAACGCCATCACGGCTATGAAGCACGCTCGCGGCGCGGCGTCCGACACCGATCTCACCGCCGAGGACCTGCAGGAGCTCGTGGCCGAGTTCAAGCAGATCTTCGCCGAGAACGTGGATGCAGCGGCGTATCCGAGCCTCGTCGTGGACGGTGCCGTGCAGTTCCCGCAGGATCCCAGCGTGCAGCTGCAGCTGGCCATCGAGGCCGTCTTCGGCAGCTGGAACAACCCGCGCGCCACGCTGTACCGCAAGCAGAACAAGATCGCCGACGATCTGGGCACCGCCGTCAACGTGCAGTCCATGGTGTTCGGCA
>OLQK01001135.1_pt1 | contig 19320 bp, 10 predicted proteins | sample 1672501 | NCBI WGS metagenome assembly OLQK01 (sample SAMEA3136693, study PRJEB25190) | human gut metagenome | biome: human gut; feature: human-associated habitat; material: faeces | place: Austria | collected 2013 | reverse complement strand
CACTGGATATCAGCTCCGCCCTCGAAGTGGGCGGAGCTTTCGGGGCCGGAACGTTCAATCTTACGCTGAACGGGCTTGAAGGCATTACGGATGCCGGGGAATATACCCTGATTTCCGCCGCCAGCGGTCTTGATGCCGCCAGCGCCGTCTTTAACTGGGCCGGATATACCGGGGACGAAACGCTGATTTATGAACTGGAGCAGACGGGAACATCCCTCAAGCTGGTAGTGACTTCCGCCGGGGACGTATGGATCTGGCAGGGAGCGGAAGGAGTGACCTGGAGCGATACGAACACGGGCGCCATGTGGGGCATTGAAGGTTCCACGGATACGGCTGCCGAGAAGAATCTGATCTTCAACAGTACCGGGGCGGGAACCGTCACCCTGTCCGGAGCGGTGAATCCTGCTTCCATCACAGTCAACAATGCTGCCGGCAGCGATTATGTCTTCGTTTCCGACGGCACCGGAAAAATCGCCCAGGGAATGCTGACCAAGCGCGGCGAAGGGAAGCTGGTCCTTAATTTGGACAACACGGGTTGGAACGGGGATATTTCCGTCCAGCAGGGCGAACTGGTAGCCCAGGTCGCCAATTCCCTGGGATCCGGAGCCATTACCGTTACGGACGGCGTGCTCACTCTGGCTACGGCGGACGTTCAACCGGGAATGGGCATGATCAACCTGCAGGGCGGCCGCCTCAATTTGGCTTCCGGCTCTTTTGCCACGGCGTTTACCGCAGACAACATGACGTGGACGGGCGGTTCCATGACGCTGGGCGAGGAAGTGGCCGCTACCGTCGCCAAGGCTCTGGCCAATGGAAAAGCCGTGGAATTGGCGGACGGTTCCGTACTGACGGTCAGCGGGGCTAATGATAACTCGGCTCTGAACCTGAATGCCTCCGGTTCCGGTACCGTTTCCGTGGGACTGGGAACCAGCTATGGGGCCAATGTCCTGAATATGAGCACGGAATTTCAGGGGATCCTGTCCGTGACATCCGGCTATTTCCAATTGAATAACGTAACGATGGGGGCGGACGGCATCTTGAAACTGGCGGATTCCAACGTCCGTACGGAATGGAACGGAACAGCCGGAGGAACGTTTGCCAATGACGTTGTCTTTACGGGCAACCAGGTCTTTGCCACCAAGGATTTCACCTTCAGCGGCGATTTGAGCGGAACGGCGTTCTCCACCCAGGGAGCGGGCAATATTACCCTGGCGGGCGGCGTCAACCTGGACGGTCAGCTCAAGGTGCACCGCGGCACGGTTACCGTGAATTCCGCCGATGTGGCCAAGCTGGGGGACAGCATTGACATCCAGAACAACTCCACGCTGGCCTTTGCCCGCGATTTCTCCTACGGAGGCGTCATCAGCGGTACGGCCGGCAGCACGGTATCCGTAAACGCCGGAACGCTGGAACTCACCGGAGCGAACACCTTCCTGGGCGCACTCTCCATTGCGGGCGGCGCTACGGCGCGGCTGGGTGACGGAAGTGTCTGGGCCGGGTCCCTCTCCGGAGCCGGTTCCCTGGTTATTGACACTGCCGGAGAGATAACGCTGGCGGCCGGCAACACCGGGTTCACCGGTTCCACGACGCTCTCCGGAACGGGCACCGTCACCTTGGCGGGGGCCGACTCCCTGGGGTCCGGACGGGTCACCGTCAATAACGGTGTTCTCAATCTGTCCTCCCTGGATGCGGCCAACGTTATTCTGATTACGAAGGGAAGCCTGGCAAACGCGGAAGCCAAAACCGCCGGAAACGTGGAAGTGGCCGCTTCCGCCGGAACGCAGGGAGCCCTGAATACCATCAATCTGGGCGGCCTGTCCGGCTCCATGGTCGGCTCCATCGTCATGGAGGATTACTCCCGGCTTACAGGCGTTTCCGGTGCTCTGGACATGACGGGCAAGACGGTGACGCTGAAACTGGATTCCGGCAGCCTTACAGCGGGCGGAGCTACCGGACAGGGCGTTATTGATGCGGACAGCCTGACGCTTTCAGCCGCCACAACAACCATCAACCTCAGCAACCAGGGTGTTCTGGACCTGCTTGCCGCCAACCGGGATTCCACTGACGGCGTAGGGCTTGTACTGACAACGGGAACCCTGGCTGTGGATAATTTCAAGCAAATCGGATTCTCTCCTCTCCTGGCTTCCCTCGGCTATACCGTGACGGAAGTCCTGGGTGCGGACGGGACGCTGATGGTCAGCGGCAATACGGATCTTGTCTATCTGGTGGACACCACCCCCAATTCAGACAACCCCAATATCAGCGATTACGCCGCGCTGGATCCCTACAAGGCTGTCGGCATTAATGGCACCACGCTTCATGTGAGCCTGAACGGGGCTCCGGAAGCCTCCCGGAATGGGGACGGTCTGAAAGTCAGCAACCTGGTTGGCAGCGACGGTGCGCTGACCGTGACGAATACGGCGGATGATGCGGCTTCCAACCACGCCGTGGTGGATCTGGTTCAGGATGTTGACGCCGGCGGCAACAGCTACGGCGGAACCATCAGCGGGGACCATGTGGATTTTGTCAAGAAAGGTGCGGAAACCCTCACCGTAGAAGGAAACTTCACCGGGAATGACTCCAGTCTCAGTTCCTCGGAGGGAAATATCATCCTGAACGGTGCAGGCAATAGCCTTACTACGCTGGAACTCGCGGGCGGAGACATAACGCTGGGCGGACGGAATGACGGCGCCTCCCGTGTAACCACGGTGGAGACGCTGGCTGCCGGCGCGGGAGGGGGAACCCTGAATTTGGGTAACGGAGCCCAGATGGTTCTTACCGGCCAGCAGGCCGGCAGCCATGTCACGGAAGTGACTATCTCCGGGGACGGTACGCTGACCTTGGGTGGTACGGGAACAGACTCCTCCCTGACACTGGGCAACGGCTCTTCCCTGAACGGTGTCCTGCTGGATATCCGTGAAGGGTCCGCCCTGTCCGCCGCAACCGGTTCCGTGAATACCGTTTCCGGACTGGAGGGCGGCGGAGCTCTGAAGCTGAGCGGTGCGGAAATGACGATCAGCTCTTCCGATTCCCATACCTTTACCGGTACTCTGGACGGGGCATCCGGAACGCTCAACGTCAAATCCGGCAACGGAAGCGTCCAGACTATCAAGGGTGCGGGCAATGCAGGTTATCACCTGAATGTGAGTGACGGCGGCGTGCTGACCCTGGCCGGAGCGGCAGGGGAGGGCGGCAATCCCGCCCAGGCTTCCTATCAGGGGATTACCGTGAACGGCGGCACGCTCAATATCGGCAGCGCGGACGATCCCAAAACCCAGCTGACGCTTGGCTCGGACGGCTTGAGCGTGACAGGGGACAGCACAGTGGCCATTACCACTTCCTCCACAACGGTGGACGGCCTGGGCAATCCCTTTGTCACCTCCAGCGGAAATATTACGCTGGGAGACGGGACGGGGGAAGTCACGCTGGTCATGAACAATCTGGATACCCTGGTTTCCGGGAGTTCGGAAACGCTGAATATGGAATTGTTCAAGACAACGGACGGCGCGCTGGTGTCCCTGGGTGACAATGTCACCCTCCAGGACATGATTCTTGGTTCCATGTATGAAAACCTGGAGCTGACCACCAATGACAGCATGACGGCCATCATCCTCACCGGTACGGCGCGCACGGAAAACATTTTCCGTGACTCTTCCCTGACGCGGAATGCCGCTACTGGAGCGGACATCCTTTGGAATTCCCGCTATCACATGGAGGAAGGCTCTGCCTTGCGCGATTTCTATACCTCTGTTCTTCTCTCCCAGAATTCAGGCGACTATTCCGGCGCCGCCCGCAAACTGGCCGCCGCCGCCGGCAGCACGGTTACCAGCCTGGGCATCGCCCAGCGCGACTCCCTGCGCGACCAGATGGGCTGGATACGCAACCGCGTGGCGCAGATGGGCGTTAACCCTGCATATGTCCATGAAGACATGCCCTACTTCCATATGTGGATGCAGGGAACCGGGTCTTATGCCAAGCTGGACACCAGGGGGGATGAAAGCGGCTACGAACTCACCACCTGGGGAGGCACGGTAGGCATGGACGTGGATATCAACGACCGCCTCACTGCGGGAGCTGCGTTTACTGCCAATTACGGAAGCCTGACGGCCAGCGCGGCGGATACGGCGGACGGAGACCTGGACAGTTACTATGTCAATCTGTTCGCCCGCTACCAGTACCGTAAATGGTCCCATCTGCTGATTCTGACGGGTGGCTGGAATGATGCCTCGCTGACGCGCACGGTGAATTACGGTACGGGGTCTTACCAGGCCCGCGGCAATACGACGGGAGCCGGTTTCGGCGCCATGTACGAGTTGGCGTATGACATCGCTCTCAATGAAGACAGGAGCGTGATTCTCCAGCCTTTGTTTAACGCTTCCATCGTGACGACCCGCATGGACGGCTATCGGGAAAGCGGTTCTGCCGGAAATGCCGGACTGAAGGTGGAAGACCAGGAACTGACTACGGCTGCTGTCGCTGTGGGTGCCCGGCTCTCCGGACTCATGGGGTCCAATATCTTCGGGCGTGAAGCGCTGGGAGAAGTACGGGTGAACGTTTCCCAGGATATGGGAGACCGCCGCGGGCAGGCTAATGTGGGCTTCCTGGCAGATCCCTCCTATACGCGTCCGGTGTATGGCGCCAAGGTCGGAAGCACGGCCTTCCAGATTGGCGCGGGGCTGAGCGTTCCCGTGGGCACCCAGGGCGTCATTTTTGTGGACGGCAATGCGGATATCCGCAGCGGTTCCAGCTCCATCAACGGGAGTATCGGCTACCGCTACAACTTCTAAAGGAAAAAACGTCGGCCAATTGGAAAGCCGCTGCGGATGATTCCGCAGCGGCTTTTTTCATGAATGGGCGGGATTTCTTTAAGGATAACTTCAAGCTTGGGTTGACGTTCCTGATGGCTGCTTACTTCCATTCCCATTCAATGGGCGTTTCCAGATCGGGCCGCAGCGCCTGGCGCACAGGGCAGGACAAGGCGGTTTTTTCCAGCATGGCGCGGAGAGGGTGGCTGCCTTCCAGGGGCATGATTACCTTCAGTTCAATTTTTTCAATTCCCTTTGAAGATTCCGCCGCACGCGCCAGAACGCGCATGCCTTTCAAATCCACTCCTTTTCTGGCCGCGACCACGGAAACCAGGCTCATCATGCAGGAGGCGAGCGTGGAACCGAGCAAAACTCCGGGGGAGGGGAATTCTGCGCGGCCTTCAAAAGAAGCGGGCAGGTCCGTGGAAAACGTGACGTTGGAAGGAATAAAGGTGGTTTCGCAGCGGAATTGTCCGACGTTCTCCGTTTCGGAGGTGTAATAATGATCAGTCATGAAGGTGTGACAGCGAAAACCCTGTTCGGGTTCATCCGGTTCAGGTTATTTTCACGTTGAAGAGCCGTGAAGTTCCGCTTTGCAGGGAACCTGGCCGTTCCTTCATGACATGGTTGATTTTTTCCTCTTGCTTCCGGTTCCCTGCATTACTTCTTTTTAAGCGTTGCTCCGCCGTGTCTTCTTGCGGCGGGAAAAAGCTTACGCCGTCCCCTTCGGCTTCCTTGCCGCCAGAATGCGCCGGATGGGTTCCGCATAAAGCTCCGGCTCCAGCAGGAAGGAATCGTGTCCCTTGGTGGAAGCGATGGTATGGAACTCCGTGGGAATATGGGCGACTTCAAGCTGCGCCGCGAAATCCTGCTGTTCCGCCGGGCGGAAACAGCAGTCTGTATCAATGGAAAAGATAAGCGCGGGAATCCCTGCGCGGCGGAAGCCTTCCAGGGCGGTTTGAAATGTTCCGTCCGGGGTGTGGTCGCGGATGTCGAACTCCGCCCACATATCCGCAATACGGATATAGGCGTTGGCGTCAAAGCGCTCCGCGAACTTGGTTCCCTGGTGAAGCATGTAGCTTTGCGTGCTGCGGGTGGGGGTCATCCACGTGAGCAGGCCGTAGTTGCCTCCCACCTCTTTTCTGGCGCGCTGTTCCAGCCCCTCCTGGTAAACAAATGATTTGTGGCCGATGATACGGGCGAACGCCAGCCCTTTTTTTGGCGCCGGTCCCCGGTAGTAATCCCCGCCTTGGAAATCCGGGTCAAGCTCAATGGCCAGGATTTGTTCAAACAGGGACAGGCGGTGTTCAATGGAAGCCCGGTAACCGGAGCCGATGGAGATGAAGCTCCGGACCCGTTCCGGGAACTGGCACGCGAAGCTGAGGGCGATCAGTCCGCCCACGGAGGGTCCCATAAGATGAACGCGTTCTATGCCCAGGCTGTCCAGCAGAAGGGCCTGGAGACGTGCCTGGTCTGCGGCCTCCACATGCGGGAAGCGGGAGCCGTAGGGCTGGCCGTCCGCAGGGCAGGCGGTAGCGGGGCCTGTGGTGCCGTAGCAGCCTCCCAGGTAATTGGCGCAGATGATGCAGAAGCGGTTTGTGTCCAGCGGCTTGCCGGGGCCGATGATGCTGTTCCACCAGCCCTCGTGGTTTTCCGGTTTCCAGAGGGAACCGATGCCCGGGACTTCCGGATTGTAACCGTAGGCGTGCTGGCTGCCGGAAAGAGCATGGAACAGCAGGATGGCGTTGTCTTTATTCGGCGTCAGGGTTCCGTACTGTTCGTAGGCGACGCGAACCTTGTCCAGCGTAGCTCCATTTCTCAGGGAGAAGGAGTTGGGAAGATCCAGGAATTTGGTTTGGACGGCAGGAAGCTGCATGGATGTACGGAAAGGGGCTTGGTCAGCAAAAAAAGACCGGCACCCGGCGGGCGGCGGTCTTCTTGAAATCTGTGCTGGGCCAGGGATTACTTGACGCCCTTTTTGGAAAGGCGCGTGCCTGCCGTAGCGCCCTGGCGGGCCTTGAACTTGGGATTGCTCTTGCAGATCACATACAGCGTGCCCTTGCGCTTCACGATTTGGCAGTCTGCGTGGCGGCGCTTCATAGAGGCTAAGGAAGAAAGAACTTTCATGGTGTATAACTCCGGTTTGGTGTTCGGTTCGGGAGACGGAATATACCGGTTAGTTAAGAATTGTAAAGTCATTTCTTTGCCAAAAGTAAGATGCCGTCTCCGCAGAGATGCTTTTATGAGGAAGATGCAGTAAAGCATGGGATGGCTTTGGATTCCGCGCCGGCGGAAAAATTTAGGGAAGACGTCATTTAGCCGGGAAAATAAAATGCGGGAAGGGATCTCTGCCGGGGGAATAAAGGGTTTGTGGACCGGAGGGGATTCGTATAACATCTTTTCCGGTTTTCCTTATGACTGATTCTTCCTCTCCTGATTCCTCCCCGGCTTCCCGGAATACGTTTGCCCATCATTTGGGAATGAAAGGGTTTCTGCTCATGGAAGGGCTGTTGAAGCTCGTGGGCATGAAAACGCTGTACCGGCTGGGGCGCGCGGCAGGGGCCGTGGCGTGGCATCTGCTTCCCCAGCGCCGGAACATTGTGGAAAGGAATCTGCGCATCGTTTTGGATCCGGCCCTGCGCGGAAAGGAACTGCAGAAATTAAGCCGGGAAAATTTCAAAAGGACCATTGCCAATTTCCTGTGTTCCGCGAAGACGGCCACCCTGACGGATGAGCAGTTGAAGCATTGCGTGACGGTCGGAGGGCACGAACAGTTTGCCGCGCCTGTGCTGGAAGGGCGCGGGCAGGTTTGCGCCATAGCCCACTCCGGCAACTGGGAGGCGCTGGCGAGAATACGCGCATTTTACCCGGAGGTGGAGCGTTACGGGTCCATGTACCGCCAGTTTGACAATCCGCTGATGGAGGAATACGTGTACCAGCGGCGCACGGAACGTGGAACTCAGATGTTCTCCAAGGAGGGAGGCATCAAGGCTCCCATGAAAATGCTCAAGGAAGGGGGGGCCCTGGGCGTGCTGAGCGACCAGTTTGTATGGGAGGGGGTGTATGTCCCCTTTTTTGGCAAGGTGACCGGCACGACTCCGCTGCCCGCTCTGCTGAGAAAAAGGGCTGGCGCGGACATGGTGGCCATAGCAGTGCGCACGGATGCTCCCGGCCACTGGATAGCGGATATGGGGAATGTGGTGGATTTTTCCAGGTCGGACGGTTCTCTGGCGGGGGACACGATTGAAGTGAACAGGGGGCTGGAAACGTTGATCCGGGAATCCGTGCTGGATGTGTTCTGGATGCACCACCGCTGGAAGTCCGTTGACCGATTTGCCCCGCAGGATAAAAAAACGGCTGCGCTCCTGGAAAATATGGAGCTGAAGCCGTACCGCATTCTGGTAGCCGTTCCCAGGGCGCTGGATGAAGCCCTGGCGACTGTTCCCCTGATTCGTGCTTTGAAAACCGTCCGGTGCGACATGCAGGTGAACATCGTCTGCCCGTCTGCCCAGCTGGGGATATGGAAGACGGTGCCGGAAGTTACCCATGTGCTGCCGCACGACTCCCTGAAGCAGCTTCGGGAAGCTTTGGCAGCAGATGAATTTTACAATGACGGACCGCTGGATCTGGGCGTCATGCTGGATGGAGATATGGAAACCCTGAAAGCGCTGGAACCGTATGGCCCCATGATGTTTTCCGGGCTGGACACGCATCCCGGTGCCCGGAAGTACAAATTCCGGGTAAAGGCCCCCGTCCTGCGCGCTGCCCCCCCGGCGCACCGGGTGCAGCTTTATCTGCAATTGGGGGGGCTGCATGGGCTGGACGTCGCCACCCCGTCTTTGTTCCCTGTGAAAAAAGCGGCCCCGGCGGAAGATGCCCCCATTTTAATCGCTCCGTTTTCCCGCCTGGGGAGCGCCAGTGAATGGAGCTGGGAGCAGTGGAGGGAGCTGGTTTCCCTTCTGCCGGGACGGACGGTGCTGGCGGCTCTGGAAGAAGACCGGGAGCGCGCCGCGTCCCTGGCGGAACATTTGAATGTGGAGCTGGCGGTGGGTGCGCCGGAAGCTCTCTTTCCCGTCATGGACGGCGCTGCGGCGGCAGTAGCCGTGGATGGCGACTTGCCGTCCCTCTGTTCTTTCCGGGGGCTTCCGGTGGTGACTCTGTTTTCCACCCGGCTTCCGGATGTTTACCGCCCTATGGGCACATTCAACCGTTCCCTTTACAGCCACCAGTGCTGTTCTCCCTGCTTCCGGAAGGAATGTGACCGGGATGTTCCCTGCAACCGCCACATTGCCGTGCGGGACGTACTGGAAGCCTTGCGGGAAATTTCCGGGAAAGAATAATCTGGGAAGGGACGGAATGCCGTCCCCCGGCGTTGGCGGAAAAAACGGCGGGAATGCTGCCGTTGCCGTAAAGAATGATGAAATAACGAAAGGAATTGCGGAAATGCCGTATTCCGGAGCAATTCCAGAAATGCGTCTTCCTTTTTGCATGGATTCTGCAGTGGAGGGGAGAGGGCCCCTCATCCGGAAGAGGGGGATGCCTGCGTCCGGTTTGCTGCGGTTGGTGGCGCCAAAGCGCGAAAATCCGGTTAATGCACGCAATCCGGAAAGCCGCCCCGCCGGAAAATGCCGCGGACCTGTTCCGCCAGTTCTGCGGACGCTTCCGGGACGTCCTTCAAGGTATAGTCCAGCTTCAATTCATCCCATTTGAATCTCCCCAGCTGGTGGAAAGGGAGCACGTCCACGCGTTCCACGTTGCCCAGAAGCGCCGCATGGCGGGAGAGTTCCTCAATTTCTTCCAGATTGTCCGTAACGCCAGGTACCAGCACATACCTCAGCCACACGGGCTTGCGGAGGGAGGCCAGGCGTTCCGCAAACTCCAGTGTGGGGCGCAGTTCTCCGCCTGTCAGGGCGCGATACCGTTTCGGATTCCATGCCTTGATATCCAGCAGGACCAGGTCCGTATCCGCCAGCATTTCTTCGCCCGCATTCACGCCCAGATGGCCGGAGGTGTCCAGGCAGGTGTGCAGGCCCAGTTTCCGGCAGCCTTTCAGCACGGCACCGGCAAAATCCGGCTGGAAGAGGGGATCCCCGCCGGAGAGGGTGACTCCGCCGCCCGCCGCCTGCAAAAAATCCCGGTAACGGGCTATTTCCTTGAGGACATCATCTGCGCTCCTGAGCCGGCCCCTCCGCACGTAGGAGGTATCCGGATTATGGCAGTAGCGGCAGCGCAGGCTGCAGCCGGACAGGAAAAGGACGAAGCGGATGCCGGGGCCGTCCACGGTGCCGCAGGATTCCACGGAATGAACCAAACCGGTGACGGAGCTTTCTCCGTCCGGATCATGGTTTTGTGGAAAAACCTGCGGCATCCGCTTGCAGTCCGGGTTAACGGGTGTGGAAAGTGCGGTTGATGACCTCCTGCTGCTGTTCCCGGGTCAGCTTGATGAAATTCACGGCATAGCCGGAAACGCGGATGGTAAGCTGCGGGTATTTTTCCGGGTGATCCATGGCGTCGAGAAGCGTTTCCCGTTCCAGTACGTTCACATTAATGTGGTGACCTGTAGCGGCAAAGTAGGCGTCCAGCAGGGAGACGAGCTTGACGCGGCGTTCACGTTCCTCCTTGCCCAAGGCCTGAGGAACGATGGAGAAGGTGTAGGAGATGCCGTCCAGGGAGTCGTCATAGGACAGCTTGGCTACGGAGAGCATGGAGGCCACGGCTCCGTTCCTGTCCCTTCCGTGCATGGGGTTGGCTCCGGGGGCGAACGGTTCCCCGGCTCGGCGGCCGTCCGGCGTGTTGCCCGTCTTTTTGCCGTACACCACGTTGGAGGTGATCGTCAGGATGGACTGGGTGGGCAGGGAATTGCGGTAAGTGTGGAGCCTGCGCAGTTTTTCCATGAAATTGCTGACCAGGCTGCATGCTATGTCGTCCACGCGCGGGTCATTGTTCCCGTAACAGGGGAATTCCCCTTCCGTCTTGAAGTCCACAATCAGCCCTTCTTCATTGCGGATGGCTTTTACGGTGGCATACTTGATGGCGGACAGGGAGCCCGCCGCCACGGAAAGCCCGGCGATTCCCGTAGCCATCGTGCGCAGAATTTCCGGATCATGCAGCGCCATTTCAATGCGTTCATAGCAGTATTTGTCGTGCATGTAGTGGATGATGTTCAGCGCGTCAATGTAAGTTTTGGCGAGCCAGTCCTGCATCTTGTCGTACAGGGCCATCACCTCATCATAGTTGAGAATTTCCTCCGTGTAGCGGGGGGAGGGCGGGGCCACCTGCTTGCCCTTGAGTTCATCCACGCCGCCGTTCAGGGCGTAGAGAAGGCACTTGGCGAGGTTGGCGCGCGCTCCGAAGAACTGCATCTGCTTGCCGATGCGCATGGCGGACACGCAGCATGCGATGCCGTAGTCGTCGCCCCAATGCGGGCGCATCAGGTCGTCGTTCTCGTATTGGACGGAGGACGTTTCAATGGAAACCTTGGCGCAGAAGCTTTTGAAGGCTTCCGGCAGGTTCCGGGACCACAGAACGGTCAGGTTCGGTTCCGGAGCCGGCCCCAGGTTGTACAGGGTCTGCAGCATGCGGAAAGAACTGCGGGTGACGAGGGTGCGCCCGTCCTCTCCCATGCCGCCGATGGATTCCGTCACCCAGGTGGGGTCTCCGGAGAACAGGTTATTGTAATCAGGCGTGCGGATGAAACGGACGATGCGCAGCTTCATCACGAACTGGTCGATGATTTCCTGAACTTCCTCTTCCGTGATGAGCCCCTGTTCCAGGTCGCGGGTGAAATAAATGTCGAAGAAAGTGGAAACGCGGCCCAGGGACATGGCCGCTCCGTTCTGTTCCTTCACGGCAGCCAGGTAGCCCAGGTACGTCCATTGCACGGCTTCGCGGGCGTTTGCGGCGGGGCGAGTGAGGTCGCAGCCGTAGGAGGCGCCCAGCTGGGCGAGTTCTTCCAGGGCGCGTATTTGTTCGCTCATTTCTTCGCGCAGACGGATCAGCTCATCCGTAAGGGGGGAATGTTCACGGTTTTTGAGGTCCTTGCGGCGTTCGGCAATCAGCTTATCCGTGCCGTACAGGGCCACCCGGCGGTAGTCCCCGATGATGCGGCCGCGGCCATAGGCGTCCGGAAGGCCGGTAATAATCCCGGCGGAACGGGCCGCCCGGATATCGGAAGTGTAGGCGTCGAAAACGCCTTCATTGTGCGTCTTGCGTATCTTTTTGAAAATGTCCGCGGTTTTCTCGCACATCTTGAACCCGTAGGATTCCAGGGCCTGTTGGGCCATGCGCAAGCCGCCAAAGGGCATCAGGGCCCGTTTCAGGGGGGCGTCCGTCTGGAGGCCTACGACTACTTCCAGTTCCTTGTCAATGTAGCCGGGCTTGTGGGATGTGATGGAGGATACCACTTCTTCATCAGCATCCAGCACGCCGCCGTTGTCTATTTCCCGTTTCAGCAGGACTTTCAGCTCGTCCCATAAACGAAGCGTGCGCTGGGAGGGGCCGGAAAGAAACTCTTCATTGCCGGAATAGGGCGTGTAGTTATGCTGGATGAAATCCCGTACGTCAATGGACTCCGTCCATGCTCCCGGCTTGAATCCCTGCCATTCCTGCGGAATGGCGGTGGACTCCTTCAAGTCTTTTACTATGCTGATCATAAATAGAATGTAGTGAAGAAGACTGGAGAAAAACGTTCCGCAGCCCCTGAAAGGCTGGAAACGGCAAAACTCCGCGCCGCGTAATTATATCGTGAATTCCGGGGGACAACAAGGCTAATTCTTTGCGAAGAGAACGCGGATGCGCTGGCTTTGGCATGTTTCACCTGTCTGTCCGTTGCGGAGCGGAAAATGAGGGGAACATGCGATTGCGGAAAAGTGACGGAAGATTATTTCTCTTTACTTTCCTAATCTCTATTGCAGTATCTCAACGCTTACCGTTATGAAATCTTATGCATGCCTTTGTTTATTGCTGGCGGGAGTTTTTTGCGTTGCTTGTTTCTCCGGTGCCTGTGCTGATGAATTGCCGCCCACGCTGAAGCCCCAGGTGAACCCGCGGGCTGTGTATGACTGGAAAAAACGTCATGAAGCAGTGATGGAGCGGAACCGGACCGTCAAACCGGAATATGTCGTCTTTGGTGACAGCATTACCCACCGCTGGGGCGGCGAGCCTTCCGGGGACAACAGGGCTCTCGGAACAGGAAAAACCGCCTGGGATAGCCTGTTTTCTTCCCATGCGGTAACCAATATGGGGTTTGGTTCCGATTACGTGGATAATGCCTATTACCGCTTGCAGCTGGGAGAGCTGGACGGCATTTCTCCGCGGGTCATCATCGTGCTGCTGGGAACCAATAATCTTGGCGGGCGGAAGGATGCTCCCCGGGTCTGCGCAGACAATCTCAAGGCTTTTGTGAGCCTGGCGCGCCGGAAGTGCCCCTCTTCCAAAATCCTGTTGCTGGGCATTCTCCCCAGGGAGGAAAAAAAGCTGGCTCCCCTGATTAGGGAAACCAATAAAATGATATCCGGCCTGGCTGACGGAAACAGCGTGTTTTTCGCCAATCCCGGCGGGGAATTCCTGGGGGAGGACGGAGTGTCCCCAAAACCCGGGCTGCTGGAGGATGGGCTGCATCCCAGTGCCAGGGGGTACGACATACTGGGGAAGTCGTTGAGCGTATTGCTGAAGAAAATGGACGACAAGTACGGCAAGCTGCCCGCTCCCCGGTAGATGAATACGGGGGAGGGCGTTCCTGTTCCGGGAGAGGCCGGGGGATGGATGAAATGGAGCGCGCCTTGGAAGAGGCCGGACACGGTGCTCGCCTGGCCGTGGTTGCGGCAGGATTTGCCGGATGGGCAGTGGTCTTTTTTACTCTGCCGGCGGAAGAGACGCCTGCGATCTTGATGCACGGCAGGATTTGCTTAAACTGAAAACCGGTTTTACTTTTTGATTATGAATTTCCTCTCCTACATACTCGCCATATTGCTGGGGAGTTCCAGTCTGGCATTTTCTGCGCCTTCCATTCCGGCCTCCGCGTTGCCCGCTACCCTGAAGCCGGAGCCCCATCAGCGGGACCCGTATGATTGGAATGCCCGGCATGAAGCCGTTAAAAAAAGAAACCGGGCCGTCAAGCCTGAATACGTGATGATAGGGGACAGCATTACCCACCATTGGGGAGGGGAGCCTTCCGGGGACGGAAAAAATACGGGATCGGGGTCCTGGGAGAAATTATTCGGTCCGCATGCAGCGACGAATATGGGCTTTGGATTTGATTATGTGGATAATGCCTATTACCGTGTCCAAAACGGGGAGCTGGACGGCATTTCTCCGCGGGTCATCATTGTGTTGCTGGGGACCAATAATCTGGGGCACCGCAAGGATACGCCGCAGGCATGTGCGGACAATATCAGGGCATTTGTCCGCCTGGTGCGCCGGAAGTGCCCCTCTTCCAAAATCCTGTTGCTGGGCGTTCTCCCACGGAAGGAGAAAAACCTGGCGGAACCGGTGAAGCAGACGAACAGACTGTTGGCGGGGCTGCATAACGGAAAGGACATTTTCTTTGCCGATCCGGGAAAGGCGCTTCTTTCCGCAGACGGTGCTTCTCCGCAGAATGAATTCATGAAGGATGTGGTGCATCCCAATGCCAGGGGGTACGAGGTTTTGGAAAAGGAACTGGCCGTACTCCTGAAAAAGCTTGATGCAAAATACCGGGGAGGGAAGCAGGCGGGAAAGCATTCCTGATGATCGTCTTCTGATGGAAGGTAGGATTTTGCTTGAAGGGAAAGCCCCGGTTGAGGAAAATATACGGCCTTTGATATTTAGTTTATGAAAAACCTGTTGTTTGCATTGTTGACCGGTTCCTTTTGTTGCTGTTATGCCCAACAGAAGGCCGCACCCGTTCCGGAACCTGAAGTTGTCGCCACTCCGCCGGCTGATGCGGGGCGCGGCCTTATCCGTGTGGACTCCCGTGAAATACGCCATTATTCCGGTACCCGCAAGGAACCGGATTACCTGGTCAGCAGGGATAACGGAAAAACATGGGAAATGAAGGCCGCTCCGGCTGGCTACCCTCCCAACTACGGTGGCATTCCCAAAGAATCTCCGGCTATTGTGCGCAACCCTCTGACCAGGGAATTCATTCGTGTGCAGCCTATCGGGGGCTTTGTATTTCTTTCCAGGGGTGGGCTGGACGGCAAGTGGCTTGCCGTCACGAATGACGGCAAACTGGAAGAAGACTGGAAAGACCCGGAAAAGAGGAAAAACCTGAAAAAACTGGGCGGCATCATGCGAACCCCCGTTTTTGTGAACAAGGGCCGCAGGGTGATCGTGCCGTTCCACAACATGGGCGGCGGCACCAAGTTCCATATTTCCGATGACGGGGGGCTGACCTGGCATGTATCCAGGAACGGTGTTACTTCCCCCAGACATGAAGCCAGGCCCCCCCACCAGGGCGTCAGATGGTTCAACAATGCCGTGGAAGCCACGGTTTTGGAAATGAAAGACGGTACGTTGTGGGCGCTTGCCCGCACCTCCCAGGACCAGGCGTGGCAGGCTTTTTCCAAGGATTACGGGGAAACGTGGAGCAAACCGGAGCCTTCCCGCTTTTTCGGCACTCTGACCATGAACACGTTGGGACGCCTGGATGACGGAACTATCGTTTCCCTGTGGACGAATACAATGGCTCTGCCTGAAAACGCCACAGCTGGCAACGGAACGTGGGAGGATGTATTCACCAACCGTGATTCCCACCACATTGCTATGTCCGGGGACGAGGGCAAAACCTGGTACGGGTTCCGGGAGATTATCCTGGACGAACACCGCAACCATCCCGGCTATGCTACGCTGGATGGTCCGGAAGACCGCGGCAAACACCAGAGCGAAATGGTGCAGCTGGACAAAAACCGCATCCTTATTTCCCTGGGGCAGCATAAAAACCACCGCCGCCTGGTTATTGTGGACCGCCGCTGGGTAGGGGCCAAGACGCGTGCCACGCAGACGGGGAAAGATTTGGATTCCCAGTGGACCATTCACACTTATATCCCCCAGAAAAAAGGCCATTGCAGTTATAACCGCAAGCCTTCTGCCGAGCTGGTTCAGGATCCGTCCGGGGGCACGAAGAAGGTGTTGCAAATCAGGCGTCTGGATGATCCCGAACTGGTCAATGAAAAATCCAATGTGGATTACCGGAACGGCGGAGCTACCTGGAACTTTCCGAACGGGACCACGGGGCTGGTCAAATTCCGCTTCCGTGTAGCGGACGGGGAGCAGGCGGATGATTCCGGCCTTCAGGTCTCTCTGACGGACCGGCTGTTCAATGCCTGTGATTCCACTACGAAGGATTATGCCCTGTTTACTTTCCCGATCAGGCTGAGACCTGCGCCCCATCTGTTGCTGGGGATGAAAAAAGTGCCTTTCTCGCCCGGAGCGTGGCATGAAATTTCCCTTCTTTGGCAGGGTGGGCAGGCCGTGGTGTCTCTGGACGGAAAGAAGGCCGGAACGTTGAAAATGGCTAATAAGTCCCCTAATGGAGCCAGTTATATCCATTTCATCAGCACCGGGTCCCAACCGGATGCCGGCATTCTGCTGGATACGGTAAATGCCCGGGTGAAGTAAGGAGCGGCGGGATTCAATGGTTTTCCTTCTTCAGAAGCGGTGGAGCGCTTAATTCCGGCAGGTATTTCAGCACCATCTGGAGATGTTCGTTTGACCGGTTGCCTATCCTCTGGAGGGCTGTGCGTCCGTATTTGTCTTTCAGGGATGGGTTTGCGTGGTGGTCCAGCAGAAGACGCGCAATACCCAGTTTCAGCCGGTCCAGGGAATCGTCTCCCAGCAGCATGCCTCGGCAGCATGCCATGAGGGGAGTTTCTCCGGCGGCGTTTTGATGGTTGACGTCAGCTCCCTCTTTGATGAAGAGATTGACCAGATCCCTGATTTGAGGGAGGCAGGACACATCAATGAAAGCCAGCTGGCGGCACAGGTTCAGCAGGGCCGTGTCTCCCGCGGTTTCCGGCAGGGTGGTGGACGCGGGCATGGCCGCATTCACGTCCGCTCCGTATTCCAGCAGAATATGTGCAATTTGCAGTGCGGCGTTCGGAGTGTTCAGGTTCAGGGAAAGAAGGGGCGGGGCCATTTCCCCGCGGAAATTGGGATCGTACCCGGCTTCGCAAAGCTTGCGGACCAGCAGGGGGTATCCGGCGGCCGTGGCCCATGTGAGCAGACTTGTTTTTTTACCTTTCAATTCAGGCTGGAGGGAAATATCCGCACCGCATTTCAGAAGAAACAGGGCCGCTTCCTCATAGGGTGCTCCTCCAATACCGGCCACACAGGTGATGACGAGGGGCGGCCAGCCCAGCGGCCCCGGTTTATTCACATCCGCACCGTATTGAATCAGGAGATTAAGGCAGGAGAGCCTGTTATGCACCGGCAGGGGCGTGGAGTCGTCCATGCCTGGCTGGCAGGCGTAAGTCAGGGGGGTATTTCCCTGTTCGGAGTCCGGAATGGAGGGAAAGGCCTGTTGCGGCAGGATGATCTGGACGTTCGGGTCCGCATGGCGCTGTAAAAGGCGGTTCAGCAACTGCACTTCTCCGAGCCCGGCGGCGAGATGCAGCAGGGTTTCATGGGATGGAGTGATGCAGCGTCCGTCTGCGCTTTCCGCCGTGTCCCGTATCATCTGAAGCCGTTCCCTGATTTCGTCCTTCATATATTGGCGCATGGAAACTTCGGAAAACATGTGCCAGTCAATATGGCGTGAATTGAGGGAAAGCCCGCGGTAAATGAAACGTTCCGGGCTTCGATGGGCTGTGAAATTCGCTGCGGTAAGAATTTGTTCTTTTTCCGCTTTTGTCCAGATAGGGTTGAAATTCCATTCCGCGGGAGAAGAATCATTCCTGTTCAGCCAGAAAACAGCGAAAGCCGCGGCAAGAGAGGCAAAAAAGCTCAAAGCTCCAAGAAACCAGAGAGTTTTCTTTCTTAAAGTCATGTGTATCATAAGCAGGGGTACTGCGAAAGGCCATGATGCAGGAATCCATAACTCCGGGCAATGAAAAAATAGTATGAGCAAAGAATGCCCGGGGCAAACCATGTGGGAATTCGGGTGGCGGATTGCAAATTCGGATACAATTCAAATAATTGGAGTTAAATGATCCACGCCATAAACTCCATAATTTTTGTGAAGTCCGGCCCATGACACCATATTTTCCGTTTCCTTCGTAATTCTCTTTATCCACGAGCTTTTTTCCCAGATGAAGAGGAAAAAATTCTCCTCCGAATTTGCAATTCGGTGTGATACGCTAAATATTGCGGATGTGCGGATGGTTTCAAATTATTTGCATTTGCCGCTGCTGCACTCACGGTAGAATGAAGGAAGCTGAAACTTATGGAAGAAATGGAGATTCTCCCGTAAAATGATGGAGAGAACTGTATCCTTGCTGCTGGCCTCCTGGTCTTTCCTTTCGCTGTCCGCTCCGTGCTGTCTGAAGCCGCTCTTGCCCTGGAAGTAAGGATAAACGATGATTCTGGCAGCGTTATGGATTCCGTCAAACTTATTGCGTCCGATATGGATGGGACGCTGCTTAATGGAAAAGGTGAATTGGACCCTGCGTTTTTTCCCTTGTTTAGGGAACTTGAGCTTCGCGGCATTCGTTTTGCGGCAGCAAGCGGCCGCCAGTATGACGGATTGCTCCGGACCTTTGCCCCCGTGGCGGACCGGATGCTGTTTATTGCCGAGAATGGCGCTTATGCGGCGGCGGGTAGAAAAGAATGGCTGCTTCTGGACATGGATCATGAAACGGTAGCCGGTTTGATTGCCGGGATCAGGTGCATTGAAGGAACCTGCATCGTCCTCGCAGGGCGGGATTCCGCATATATTGAGGACAAACAGCCGGAATTCGTCCGGGAGGCCCGCAAATATTACACACGCTGTCAAGAAGTGGGGGACCTGCTGGACGTGCGGGGAGACAAACTTTTGAAAATAGCAGTATATGACTTCCTGGGAGCCGGGGAAAACAGTTATCCCCGGCTGAAGCATTTGGAACATGGCTTCCAGGTGGCTGTCTCCGGAGAGAAATGGATGGATATCAGCCGGAAAGGGGCCAATAAGGGGGCCGCTCTGGAATTGATTCAGAGGAAACTGGGAATTTCTTCGGAGGAAACGATGGTTTTCGGGGATCAGATGAATGACGCTTCAATGATACGGCAGGCGCGTTTCAGTTATGCCATGGCGAATGCCGTGCCGGAAATCCGTTCCATGGCCGCATTTGAGGCACCGTCCAATGAGGAAAACGGAGTGATGCAGGTGCTTGGAAAGATGTTGGACGCCCATTCTCCGCAGGGAAGGGCCGGGAATTGCAGGAAACCCCGTCTCTAATTGCCGGGTAATGGAATAAAATCAGGGTTATGTTGATGTTATTGTCAGATTTTTTTAATATGCTGGCGATGGCCGTGTTCGCTTGCATTGGCGGTGTTTTTCTGGGAATGGGCTTTCTGCTGCTTAAATTGGCGGGAATTTTTTTCGGAATATTGGCGGGGTGTA
>OLQK01001134.1_pt1 | contig 19323 bp, 18 predicted proteins | sample 1672501 | NCBI WGS metagenome assembly OLQK01 (sample SAMEA3136693, study PRJEB25190) | human gut metagenome | biome: human gut; feature: human-associated habitat; material: faeces | place: Austria | collected 2013 | reverse complement strand
CTTCAGCGCAATCTGTGTATCAGCTCCGCCGACGATGAATTCTGCATCGTTGCTGATTCCCAGCTCATCTGCCATTTCTTTCTTAATCGTGCCAAGGCTGTCTCCGGCTTTGGCGATCTCCGGCAGAATGTCCATGGAAATTCCATAGTCTTTACAGAGTCTTTCGGACCAGTCTTTTTCTTCAATGTCAAAGAGCTGTGTCTCGCATGCCTGTGATGGTTCGATAACCAGTTTGCCTGTGAACATTTCCCCGATCCACTCGCTTAAACTTGTGATTTTTGCGATACTCTCGAACTCTTCCGGGTATTTTTTGCGGTATCCCATCAGCTTTGCTGCCGGGAAGTCTTCTGTTACCCAGCGACCGGTCTTTTCATAAATGAATGTGCAATCTTCAATCTCTGCCATCCATGCACGGCCTCTGTTATCAATATTCGGAAGTCCCAGATAAGCCTTTCCTTCTTTATTATAAAGGACAATACTTTCCCGGGCTCCGGATGAAGTGATCGCACGTACCGGATGATCCGGAAACTCCTCCAGCAACTCTTTACAGCCGCCTAAAAGATTCTGTTCCCATTCTTCCGGGAGAAAATACTGTGCATCTTCATATTGTTTATCTTTGTAATATTGATTTTCGTAATTTCGAATTCCCCAGATGGTTCCATCGGCACTGACAAGTCCTATTCTGGAATTTCCGGTTCCCATATCTACAACCAGATAATTTGTTTCCATCTGCTTTTCTCCTTATTTAACTGAATTAAATTATTTATTTTCCTTCATCCATGCATCGATGCGGTCAGCCAGAATTCTTGACTGATGATCTGTTACTTCATAAGTTGCACCGCAGATATGTGGTGTCAGAAGTACATTGTCCAGTCTTGCGATCTCCAGTGCTTCCTCTGTCGGAGGTTCAACTTCCAAAACATCCAGGATTGCTCCGCGTATCTTCTTATTTCTTAGTACTTCCATCAGAGCCGGCTCATCTACAACTGCACTTCTTGCTGTATTTACGAAAATAGCTGTTTCTTTCATCTTTGCAAATAAATCTGCATTGATCATTCCCTTAGTACTGTCAAGTACCGGAAGATGAATAGAAACGATATCTGAATTTTTGAAAATCTCTTCCAGTTCACATTTCTTGTAGCTGTCTTTTACAAAATCTACAAATGGATCATAGAAAGAAATCTCACAGCCATATGCTTCAAGGATCTTAGCTGCATGTTTTCCAACTGCTCCAAAGCCGACGAATCCGACTTTCTTTCCGCAAAGCTCGTTTCCCATCCATGTGTAGTAAGGAGTTGTTCCTTCTACCCATTTACCGTCTTTGATCCACTGTACTGCCGGAACCAGGTTACGCATATAGCTTACAAGAAGTCCTGACAGCATCTCTGCTACAGCCTGTGCATTTCTTGCCGGTGTGCAGAGAACCGGTATATTTGCTTTCTTGCATGCTTCTACATCAATATTTGCCGGATTTGCACGACAGTCTCCGATGAAAATCAGTTTGTCATATCCGTTTAATACCTTTTCTGTTACACGGTCAAGCTCTGTGATCAGTGCGTCCGGCTGTTCTTTCTTCAGAACTTCCAGCATCTCATCTTCATAATAACGCTCTCCGGTAGTTGTCCACGGATCATATACGATCTCATCAAAATAAGTTTCGAGTCTTTTTCTTTCGCTTTCAATAAAAGGTGCTCTGATTAATAATTTCATTTTATCATTCTCTCCTTTTTACTCTTGTCCTGTTCGCTGTCGTTTCTATTTTCTACTAAATCTACTCTCCAAGTGGTTCAAATACAAGTTCTTTGGAAAGATTACTTTTCACAAGGCAATCATCATAAGCTCTCTTCGCTACATCTTCGGATACTTCTTTCGGAACTCCTGTAACTTCGATCTTATGTCTGATATATGTTTTTTTATCATCGTGATAATCAAGTGCTACTGTTACAATAACTTTTTTGAATTCAATTCCATCTGCTTCACAAATCTTACGTGCGCATACGTCCAAACATGCTGCATATCCGGCTTCGATGAAATCATGTGGTCCGAATACATATCCGTCTCCGCCATATTCTGTTGGATTGTCACAGTCTACGGAAACTTTTCCGTTAGAAATAACAGAGCCATATTTTCTCTCTTTATTCATACATGTAACCATTGCTCTTACCTCTTTTCTTTATCTAAAGTCGGGGCAAAAGTCCCGGCTATAATGTTTTAATTTTAGTAGAAGTCTTTCACTTCACCTTTGAAGTAATCATTTAACAGATACGGTACATAGACACCTTTATCTGTTACAACACCACTGATGAGATGTGGCGGTACTATATCGAATGATGGATAGATTCCTTTTACTTCCGGAATTGTATTCGGGATACCTCGGTAAGAAAGTACCTGTGCAGGATCTCTTTCCTCGATAACGATATCTTTTCCGTACATTTTGTCTTCATCCGGGATTCCTGTTACATAGTATGGAATTCCGAAATATTTTGCCAGAATGGAAATCTGGAAAGTACCGATCTTATTAGCAATATGACCATCTCTTGCGATCGTATCTGCTGCTGAAGTAAAGAGATCGATACCTTTGTGCTGCATAGAATAAGCTACCATATTATCTGTAATAACTGTTGTATCGAATCCCATCTGTGCACAGCATGTAGATGTCAGTCTAGCTCCCTGCAGATACGGTCTTGTCTCTGCACAGAAGATTTTAATATCGTTGTTGTTCTTTCTTGCTGCACGAAGCATCATTCCGATGATTGTCTCACCGAAACACTGTGTAAGGATTGTTCCGTTCTTCGGGAACAGAGCTGCCAGGTTCTCTCCGACTTTACCCATTGTTGTATATCTTCTGTTCAGAGAATCAACAGTTCTGTTGAAACATGCTTCTACTGCACTTTTTCCTTCTGCAAGTGCTTCTTTTGCAACCTTTAAGCAGCCTTCTGTGATAATTCCCATACGGTTTGCTGTTGTCGGCCTTGCATGTGAAATATCATAAGAAGCCTGTGTTAAGAACTTGATCTGCTCTTCTTCTGTCTTTCCTTCTACTTCGTGTGCTGCCAGCGCCATTCCCATACCAGCTGCTGTATATGGTCCTGCACTCTGCGTAACCATATCTGTGATTGCCTGTGCAACTTCTTTATAAGTTGTACACTCAACAAATTTTACCTCTGTAGGATAAATTCTACGGTCTAATATTCTTACTTTTCCATTCTCATACCATGCTACATTTTCATACTGGAGCATGAATGCCAAATCCTGATCACATCTTTCCATCATACATCTTCCTTTTCTTATAGATACCTTCCGGACCGTTTTACCAGCCCGGAAAGTGATTTCTTTACTTATTTTAAATATTCTTTACCCACAGCTTTGATTGCTGCTCCGTCTTTCAGAGTTCTTCTTTCCTTGATCAGTTTAATACCAATCTGGATCAAAGCTCTCTCCATCGGTACTCTCTGGTCAACATTTGTAACAGAAGTAACTTCTTTTACTTTTGAGTCTCCAACGACACGACGGATGATTTCTGTTCCGGCATATCCAAAGGAATCTGCCATTACTTTGTCTGTGTAATATTTCTTGAATCCTTCTGTCTTGTACAGCGGAAATTCAACAAGCGCATCCCATTTTGCTGAGAATTTCTCTTTGAACTTATCTGTAACTTCTCCGATTGTCTTCTCAATCCATGTCAGGAATTCTGTATTTTCAGAATCTGTGTAGTATTTGTTTGCCCAGGCAAAGAACAGGTTTCCGATTACATTACCGATATCATATCCCATTGGTCCATAGAATGCAAATTCAGGATCGATTACCTTTGTTCCTTCTTGATTTACGAAAATAGAGCCTGAATGTAAATCTCCGTGGATCAGTGCCTGTGCATGATTCATAAAGTCATCACGAAGCTGTCCTACCTCTGCATGCAGGTCTTCATCTCCATAGAGTTTTTCTTTTACGAAATCCATGTTCTGATCCAGGATGATGTTACGTCCCTTGTAATCATAGTATGGCTCTGTAAATACCAGATCTTCTGAAATATCGCAAAGTTCCGGGTTTGTAAATAATTTTACTTTTTCTTTCTTCTCTGCTCTGTTCATGATCAGATCTGTTGTTGGAAGCAGCGTATCTGCCATAAAAGTTGCAATATCATCTGCAAGTTTCGGGAAAGTCTTACCTGCTGCCATCTCTGTACGAAGGTTCTTGTAAGCGGAAATATCTTCCATAGATAATGCATACATGTTCTCATCATAGAGGTAAATTTCCGGAACAAATCCTTCTGATAATTTTCCTTCAATGCCAAGAATCTCTGCTTCAATTTTATTACGATGCATATCAAGCGGTCTTCCTGATGAACGAAGAACGGTATCTGCCTGTTTGATGATCAGAGATTTTCCTGTTTCCGGATTCCAGACTTTAAATACATAGTTGATGTTTCCATCACCGATCTCGATTGCTTCTAATTTTTCGTCTTCTTTAAAATATCCAACTTTTTCTACTGCATATTCTTTTGCTGTATCAACATTCAGCAAAAAATGCTTTGAATATTTATCCATTTTTTAATTCCTGCTTTCTGACTTTTAAGTTCTGTCTTTAATTTCTGTTCTTAGTTTGCTTTTGCAGCTTTTCCTTTGAATTTCGGCCATCCAATGACAATAAAGATTACACCGAAAATGATCATGAGGATGTCATACCATACATATGGCATAATAGTTACAGGAGCGATCTTAGCCATAGCACCGGCTGTCAGTAACTGTCCTGCATATGGTGTTAAACCATTGAATGCAGATGAGAACAGGTCAAGAATGCTGGCTGTTCTTGCCGGAGCGATATCAAACTCTTCTGAGATATCTTTTGCGATCGGTCCAACAGCGATGATTGAAATTGTGTTGTTTGTTGTTGCTACGTCTACTAAACTTACAAGTGCTGCGATACTAAGTTCTGCACCTACTTTGGATTTCATTCCCTTAGCCAGTTTATTCAGTAACCAGTCGATACCACCCAGATACTGCATGATTGCAACAAGACCACCTACGAAGATAGCGATGACTGCCATGTCCTGCATACCCTTCATACCTTCGTGTACAACCGTGAATGATTTTACAAATGAGAAATCTCCGTGGAAAACTCCGATAACCATTCCGGAAATAACGGAAATTGTCATAGCCATTACTGCATGCATTCCTGCCAGAGATAATGCAATGATTAAAATATAAGGAACTAAGTTCACAAAGTTGATTGCTCCGCCTGCGGAAATCTTAGTTGCATCAATCGGATACAATGCAAGTGCTACTACTGTAATGATAACAGCAGGTCCAACCATGAAAATGTTTGCTTTAAATTTTTCTTTGTTTCCAATTCCCTGTGTTGTTGTCGCTGCGATTGTTGTATCAGAAATGAAGGAAAGGTTATCACCGAACATTGCTCCACCTACTACTATACCGCTGACAAGTGCTACGCTTACGCCTGTTTTAGATGCGATATCAATTCCGATTGGCATCAGGGCTGCTACAGTACCCATTGAAGTTCCCATTGAGAAACTCAGTATACAACCGATTAAGAATAATCCCGGAAGGATCATGTTAGCCGGCAAAATTGAAATACCGATGTTTGTTACTGTATCTGTTGCGTGCATTCCGCTTGCTACTCCGTAGAATGCTCCGGCCAGCATGTAGATGATTACCATCAGGATCAATGTGTCATCTCCGCCACCTTTGCAGAACATAACCATTTTCTCTGTAAATGATTTTTTCTCAGCTACCGGGCTTTTCATAAATAATGAAATTCCGGATGCTAAAAAGATACCGATCATTAATGGGAAGTTACCGAAATCTCCGGTTCCGATGCCCATTGCGAAATAAACTACCAGGAATATTACCAGAGGTAATAACCCCATAAAGCTTCCTTTCTTGTTGTTAGCGTTTTCCATTTTACTCTTCCTTTCTTAACGTTATATGTATTTTCTTTTTTTAATGAAGTTCCTGGATTATCTTGTGGTCTTTTGTTTTGTATCCGTTTCTTCATTAATAATAACGTTCGCTTGAATTGAATTTTGATACTGTGTCATGTTGTCGTGCGCTTGCATTCAACATAAAATGTCATTTTTCCTAAATACCTCTCAAAATCACATTTTATTACGTCTACCCTCCTTCGTCTGTTTTGCTATAACAACATATTACAACATTGCTACACATTTTTCAACACTATTTTTGTTGCTTTTTTTTATTTTTTTTGGCATTTTCTTGACTTTTATAGTCATTTTCACAACTCGCTCCAATTTTATTCAATTTTAATGTTGAAAAATGCGAGTTTTTTTGGTATTATATTCATGCATTCAATAATATTATATATTTTTCCTATAATAATACTGAAAGGATTTACGAGTTATGTTAAAGATTGACAGACAAAAACACCTGGACGAGGAACTTCATACATATGGAAGCATCTTGATCTCCACAATGAGTCAGAAGCTGAATTGTAGTGAAGAAACGATTCGAAGGGATTTAAAGGAAATGGAAGCGCAGAACAAGCTGAAGCGTATCCATGGTGGAGCATTCCTGCCGGATGCAGATGACAAAGGTGCACCCGTACAATTACGTGAAACATTTTTCTCACAGGAAAAAAAACGACTTGCAGCATGTGCAATTGATCGCTTTATTAAAGAAGGAGATACTATTTTTTTAGATTGCAGTACTACCTGCCTGGCACTTGCTAAGGAACTTGTACAACGGAATCAGAAAATGACCATTATTACTAACTCTCTTCGTATTATAAATTTATTTGGCAATCAATCTTCTGCCCTGAAGCTTATTGCACTTGGCGGAACATTCCGTCAGCGTTCCAATTCATTTACAGGATATCAGACTACGGATGCGATATCCTATTACATTGCAGATAAGTGCTTTATCAGCAACTCAGCCATCGACTTAACCCACGGTCTGCTCGACAATAACATGAACGAAAGCCAGGTAAGAAAAGCTTTCATCTCTCAATCACGTAAACATTATCTGATCGCTGACCATACCAAATTTTCAGATACTGCGGAATATAAGATCACAGATTTGAAAGATATTGATATGATTATCACAGATAAACGTCTATCCGATGTATGGGAAGATAAATTGCAACAATGCAACATTCCCATTTGTTATTGCTAAATACTACAAATCAGGTATAGAACCCTCAGGAGGCAATACAAATGTTAAACTTTCACTATAGAAACCCGGCCCGCATCTTCTTCGGTGACGGAGCTGAAAATAATATGTACGATCTTTTAAAAGAATATAAAGTTACTTCTCTGATGTTTGTTTACAGCGGAGATTTCATCAAAACACTTGGTATCTGGGATGTGATCAAAGATGCCTGCGATAAACTTGGAATCGATTTCCAGGAATGTGGGGAAGTTGTTCCGAACCCGAAGATCGAACTGATCCGTGACCTTGTTAAAGTTTGTAAAGAGCACAAGACAGACTTCGTACTCGCTGCAGGCGGCGGAAGTTCTGTAGATACAGCAAAATCCATCGCACTTGGTATTCCTTACGATGGAGATGTATGGGATTTCTTTGATGGATCAGCAACACCGGAAACAGCAGTTCCGGTTGGCGCTATCACAACTCTTCCGGCAAGTGGATCTGAGACATCCAATGCAGCTATCGTTTCTAACGGACTGATGAAATTAGGATTCGAAGATGACATGATCATTCCGAAATTTGCGATCATGAACCCAAAATATACCATGGGACTTCCGGCATACCAGACATCCTGCGGATGTGCTGATATCCTCTCCCACCTGTTAGAGAGATATTTCTCTGATGTTGCTCACACCGATACAACTGACTACATGATCGAAGGTGCTGTTCAGGCAGCAATGATCAATGCCAAACGTCTGATGAAAGATCCTGCAAACTATGATGCCCGTGCCGAGATCCAGTGGCTTGCATCTGTTGCTCACAACGGAATTCTGGATACAGGACGTGCCGCTGACTGGGGTTCACACAGAATCGAGCACGAGCTCAGCGCCCAGTATGGTATTACACACGGCGAAGGAATGGCAGTAATTCTCATAGCATGGTGCAAATACATGGCTGAAGTTAAGCCTTACAAACTTGCCCAGCTTGCTGTTCGTGTATTCAATGCTGATCCATACAACTACACCGAAAAAGAACTTGCTTACATCTTAGCTGATAAGTTAAAAGAATTCTTCCAGTCACTGGATCTTCGTACTTCCCTCACAGAGATGGAAATCGACGATGCACACTTCGAAGAAATGGCTAACAGAGCTACACACAATGACACCGCTCCGGTAGGACATTACGTACCGCTACATGTGAAAGAGTTTGTTGAGATTCTGAAGCTTGCGATTTAACTTAAAAAGGGGACGGGGATTTTCTAGAAAATCCCCGTCCCCTTTTCAATTTGCACCTGGCACTTTCTAAAAATGCCCCGTCCCCTCTTTATTTTCCACATGGTTTCCACAGATTATCCCCCGTTTTTCCACGAAGTTATCCACATTATTGGGATAACTTGTAAATTTCGTACATATCTTCCTCATGTAATACTTTTGCAGATCCCTGGCTTCCGCCACATGCTGCGGCACATCTTTTTGCCATTTCTCGCATCTGGGCATCTGTAGGCTTGATTCCAAGTTCTTGCATATTTGTCGGCATATTGATCTCACGGTAAAATGATTCCATTGCTTGGATTCCTTTTTCAGCGATCTCTTCGTCTGTACCTTCTCCGGTCACGCCCATTACGTTTCTTGCATAGCGTTCGAATCTTGGAAGCGCGTCTTTGCATACATATCTTGCCCAGCTTGACCAGATTGCTGCAAGACCGGCGCCGTGTGTCACATCAAACATTCCGCCCATCTCATGTTCCAGCATATGGGTTGCAAAATCTCCACCATCATTGCCACAACCGGTCAGATTGTTATGTGCCAGTGAACCTGCCCACATTACTTCTGCTCTCGCTTCGTAATTTTCCGGGTCTGTATGTAAGATCTTTGCATATGTCATGACGGTGCGCAGTAAGCCCTCCGCGATAGCATCTGTCAGCTCCATATTTCCGCCATTTGTAAAATAACGCTCCATGGTATGCATCATGATATCTGCGCAGCCACACTCTGTTTGATAGTCCGGCAGGGACATGGTAAGCTCTGGATTCATAATTGCAAACTTCGGGCGACTGATATCATCGTCATAAGCCCTCTTATCCTTCGTATCTGCCTTTGTAATAACGCAGCTGTTACTTGTCTCGCTTCCTGCTGCCGCAATCGTTAAAACGGACGCTACAGGCAAGAATTTCTTTGCTGTTCTTGTATGTGCAAATAAGGTCCACACATCTTCTTCTGGCTCCGCCAGTCCATAGGAAATCGCTTTCACAGTATCTATGACAGATCCTCCACCGACTGCCAGTACAAAATCCGCTTCCATTTTCTTGCCGAGCTCGATTCCTTCATATACTTTTGACAAATGTGGATTCGGCACAACACCACCAAGCAGTTCATATGTAATTCCTTCTGTCTTTACAGATTCCGTAACCGCATCCATCACCCCATTTTTCAACACCCGGTCACTTCCATACACGATCAGAAGCTTTGTTCCGCCATATTTCTTCACGTATGCGCCTGTCTGTGCATGTGTCCCCTTTCCGAATACAACTTCCGTCGGTGAATAATAATTGAAATTATTAGCCATTTTTCTCCTCCTGTTCTTTAGCAAGCTCTTTCCTGTTCTTTCTCATGTAAGCTTTCTTGCTTGTTTTTCAGCTTACCTTCTGTATCTGCAGTTTCTCTCTGCAAGTATTGTATACTGTTATTTTAACTCACTAAGGCTAAGATAGGCAAAGAATTTTTCTTTTATCTTCTTCTGCTTTCCAATACCCATTTGGGGATACTTTTACTTGCTTTTACATATCCTTTCTGCCCTCTATTAATCATCCAGGGATACGGCAGATCGATGGGCGATATCCCTCATATCTCTTTTAGCTTGCTTGGGGATACCCGTCTGTATCTCCTTCTGACTCATTGACTCACTTTGGGATATCTCCATGTATCCCTTTATAGCTTTTCTACTTCTCTTGGGATACTTACACTTGCTTTTGCGTATCCCTTCTGTCTTCTATTACCTATAAAGAGATTCAACAAGCAAATGTTTTGTATCCCTTACATCTCTTTTAACTTATCGGGGATACTCTCCCGTATCTCCTTCTGGCTTACCAGCCGCTTAGGGATATTTCACTATATCCCCTCTTCTCCAACACTTTCTATCAGGGATATCAAGCTGCCTCCATCACCATAATTTGCCGAATTATTACTGACATCTTCCTTCGGATGCTATAATCAAAAAAAGCGCTGCTCTGCAGCGGATCTCCCGCCACAAAAACAACGCCTCTTTTTTCACTTTACTCACTCAGACATGTCTACTTACAATTTAATCATTTCTCATCTGAGCAGTTTTTCTTTGACCCAGTCTCTCTGCCTAATCTGCGTCAGAACTGTCAGCTTCCTCTCCATTCGCTTCTTCTACGTCCAGAGAATCATCTGCATACAAGTCAGACAACTGATCTTCCAGATCTTTCTGTTCGCTTTTTAAATTATGGCGTCTTACCGCCCACACGATCACTACTACAAGCAGAATGATCAGTGCCAGGAGGTCGAGCCAGTCAAAGCCGAGCTTTGTATGTTCGATAATATATCTCATCTGCTTACCTCCTTTTTATACTTTGGCAGTTCCATTTGCCTGAACTGCTTCTCCTGCCTGTACAGTTTCACCTGCTGCCATTTCCGGCTGGTTTTCTGCCATCTCTTCGCGGATTTCCTGGATCTTCTGATCCAGGTCATCCTCAAAGTCATTTAATCGTTTCTTCTGATTCCGGTGATGTACCAGGATCATGACAACCAGTATAACTGCAACGATCAGTGCCGGTATATCCCAGGAATGTATTCCTAAATTATGCACAAATTCATAATAACGCATATGTTTTACCTCCTTTTCCTGCTACATTTTCTACTGTTGCTTCTGCTCTTTCGTCGTTGGAAGTCCTCTCTTTGCAAGTTCGGTATCAAGTTCCTCTCTCACTTCGAATAACTTCTTCTGACGTTTTTTCAGGTTATGTGTAAAGAATCCATACAGGATTGCTGTTAACAACATAATCAGGAAATGGAGTACACAACACTTATGGTCATCCAATTTCTGGTTTCCAAGTGGTACATTGTTATCGCCTGCATTTACTAACTCACGAACCTTCGCGCCTGTTTCCTGTACTGCTCTTGCGATTCTTGAAGGTACGTTTCTTACAGAAGTTACAACTCTCTGAACAACATTTTTGTTCTGTGGTGTCGGGTTTGCCGGCGTATTCTGCGTATTCGGTGGTGTTACCGGTGCCGCTGTAATTGTCAGCTTACCTTCTACCTTCTTAATGTTGTAGTTTGCTGCTTTTGTTCCATTCTTCAATGTGTAAGTAAATGTATTCTTGCTGGTTCCGGTATTGGTCCGTGTTCCGGTTACATTGTATGTAGCTCCTTCACCCTTCGCAAATCCTTCTCCGCTTACAGTTACTTTCTTGTTTGTCTGTGCTTTACCATCATATACTTTATTCTGGGATGCACTTGTCATGATCACTGTACGTTTTTCGATGGTTAATGTTCCATCTACAATGACGAATTTCACTTTGCTGAAGTTCTTATTCGTATTCTTGAAGTCGCCTGCTTTCACTTCCATATTGTAAGTTCCGGCATTTGTTCCTTTGACTGTTGCGTCTCCGCTGAATGTAAAGTCTTTCTTTGTGTAAAGCTTGTTGCTGATATTTGTTACATCATAGCCTTTTACAGTATGTTCTTTACCATCGTATTTAGCAGTGCCACTCTTCTCTGTAATTGTTACGACTACTTCATCTGCATTTTCTGTTACGGTCAGTTTACCGTTTACAGTCTTGATGTTGTAGTTGTCTTTGTTTGTACCTTTGTTCAGTTCGTATGTAAATGTGTTATCACTTGAACCTACTTCTGTCTGACTTCCGGTTACGTTGTATGTTGCTCCGTCATTTCCAACAAAGCCTTCTGCTGTTACATTTTTATTTTCCAGTGCTGTTCCGTCATATGTTTTGCTGTCACTTGCACTTGTCAGTGTAACGTCACGTTTGTCGATCGTCAGTGTTCCGTCGAGGATCTCGAAGGATACATTACTGAAGTTCTTGTTAATGTTCTCGAAATCTCCCGGTTTCAACTCCATGTTATAAGTTCCGGCGTTTGTTCCCTTCACAGTTGCATCGCCGTTAAACTCGAAGTCTTTCTCTGCATACGGAAGTTTGCTGCTGATATTTTCAACAGTGTAACCGGTTACGGTCTTCTCTGTTCCGTCGTATGTCTCTTTTCCACTGTTTTCTTTGATCGTAACTACAACTTTCTGGTCAGATGGTGTTACTTCGAGTTCACCATTTACAGTCTTAATATTGTAGTTATCCGGATTTGTTCCTTTCTTCAGTTCGTATGTAAATGTGTTATCACTCTTACCTACTTCTGACTGACTTCCGGTTACGTTGTATGTTGCTCCGTCGTTTCCAACAAAGCCTTCTGCTGTTACTTTATCTTTTGTCAGTGCCTTACCGTCATACATCTTTGTTGCGGATGCAGAAGTCAGGGTGACATCTTTCTTATCGATCTTCAGTGTGCCGTCTTTGATGATAAATTCGACATTGCTGAAGTTTGCATTGTTGTTAGCAAAATCTTTTGCTGTAAGTTCCATATCATAAGTTCCGGCATCTGTTCCCTTCACTGTATCCTTACCACTGAATGAGAAATCATTTTCAGAGTACAATTTATTGCTGATGCTTTCTACTTCATATCCTTTTACGGTCTTCTCTGTTCCGTCATAAGTGAACTTACCGCTGTTCTCCTGGATAGTTACTGTAACTTTGTCTGTTACCGGTGTTACTTCCAGAGTTCCTTCTACCTTTGTGATCGCATAATTCTTTGCAAGTGTTCCACTCTTAAGTGTATAACCAAATGTGTTCTTGCTTGTTCCCACAACGGTCTGCGTTCCGGTTACATTGTAGTCTGCTCCGTCGTTTCCAACGAATCCTTCGTTCTCACCTCTGCTTGCAACAACTTCTTCCTTCGTTAATGCTTTACCGTCATAGACTTTCTTCGCATCTGCTGATGTCAGTGTTACTGGTCTAGGTGTGATCTTGTACTCTTTTGTAACCGTTCCTGTGTAGTTACCTTTTCCTTTGATTGTTACTTTAATTGTTGATACATTCGTAAAGTTATCTTTGTCATAACTTACTTCGTAATCGGTTCCTTCTTTCAAGACATTTCCATCTTTGTCTTTTACTTCCGGCGCCCATTTGTGTGCTTCGCCATCGTAAATGTGATCGGATGGATCATTGATCGTAATGCCTTTGTAAGAATCTGGATTTTCCGGATCCGGATCTGGTGTAATGCTCTGTGGTGTTACTATCAGAGTTCCTTCTACTTTCGTGATCGTGTAGTTGCCGGCTTTTGTTCCATCGTTCAGTTTATAGTCGAACTTGTTCTTGCTGCTTCCGACTGCAGTCTGAGTTCCGGTTACATCATAAGATGCGCCTTCACCTTCCACAAATCCTTCATCTGTTACATTTTTATTTGTCAGTGCCTTGCCGTCGTAAACTTTCTTATCGGATGCAGAAGTCATTGTAACTTCTCTCTTCGCGATATCAAGTTTTCCGTCTTTCACTACAAATTTTACATTTTTAAAGTTCTTATTGCCATTTGTGAAGTCTGTTTCCTTAAGACCCATCTCGTAAGATCCGGCGTCTGTCTTCTTCACTTCGGCTTTTCCGCTGAACTGAATATCGGCTTCTGTATATTTCTTCTTATTTGTATTACTAATATCTGTAACCTTATATCCTGCTGCGGTTTTCTCTGTTCCATCGTAAGTATCGGAAACTGTATTACCAACAATCGTTACAACTACTGTATTCTCATCCGGTGTTACTGTCAGTTTTCCTTCTACCTTTGTGATGGTGTAGTTTTCTTTCTTTGTATTTGTGTTCAGAGTGTAAGTAAATGTGTTATCACTTGTACCTACTTCTGTCTGGCTTCCGGTTACATCATAAGATGCGCCTTCACCTTCCACAAATCCTTCATCTGTACCCTTGCTCTCTGTAACTTTCTTATTTGTCAGCGGATCGCCATCGTACGCTTTGCTGTCTGTTGCAGATGTCAATGTTACCGGTCTCGGTGTGATCTGATATTTCTTCGTGATCGTTCCTTTATAATCGCCTTTTCCGGTAATGGTTACTGTAATTGTCGTCACGTCTTTGAAATTATCTTTGTCGTAACTTACTTCGTAATCCGTTCCATCTGTCAGAGCTTTTCCATCTGCACCTTTTACTGTCGGGTTCCATTTATGATTCTTTCCGTCATATACATGATCAGATGGATCATCTACAGTGATACCTTTGTAAGATGGATCTGGATTTTCCGGATCCGGTCCCGGTGTAATGCTCTGTTCTGTAACAGTTAATGTACCAGGTACTTTTGTAAAGTTGTAGTTATCTTCGTTACCGGTCAGCTTCTTGATCGTGAAGTTGTTCTTGCTGCTTCCGACTTTTGTCTGGCTTCCGGTTACGTCATATGTTGCTCCTTCACCTGCTGCAAATCCGTCACCGCTTACTGTCACTTCGTCATTTGTCAGTGCAGTTCCGTCGTAAACTTTCTTATCTGTTGCAGATGTCAATGTTACATCTCTCTTTGTAATTGTAAGCTTTCCGTCTGTAACTACGAATGTTACTTTGCTGAAATTGTCATTTACATTAGAGAAATCTGCTGCGGTAAGTCCCATCGGGTACTTGCCTGCATTTGTCTTTGTTACTTCCGCTGTCGCTTTTGCAAAGTGAATATCGCTCACTCTGTAGAGACTGTTGCTGATACTTACAATCTCATAACCATTTACTGTCTTGGCTGTTCCATCGTATTTCGCAGTCTTTGTATTACCTTTGATCTGAACAACAACTTCTTTGTCATCACTTATTACAGTCAGTATACCTTCTTCTGTTGTAATCTCATAGTTCGCTGCTTTTGTGTTTGCATTTAACGTATAAGTAAATTTGTTTGCGCTGCTTCCGACAGTTGTCTGACTTCCGGTTACATCATATGTTGCACCCTCGCCATTTACAAATCCCTCATTCTTGCCTGTGCTTGCTGTTACATTTTTATTTGTAAGAGGCTGTCCGTCATATACCTTCTGATCACTTGCGGAAGTTAATTTTACTTTACGTTTTGTAATCTTGTAAGTCTTTGTTACAGTTCCTTTATAGTTGCCCTGTCCGGTAATCGTTACCGTAATTGTCTGGACATCTTTGAAGTTCTTGTCTTCTGTACCATACTTATAACTTACTGTGTAATCTCTTCCTTCTGTCAGCGCCTTATCGTCAGCATCTTTGACTGTCGGACTCCACTTATGTTCCTTTCCGTCATATACATAATCGGATGGATCATTGATTGTAATTCCCTTGTAAGAATCCGGGTTGTCCGGATCTGGTGTAATACTCTGCGGTGTAACTGTCAGCGTTCCAACAGACGTTGTAATCGTGTAGTTACCTGCTTTTGTATTCTTGTTAAGCTCATAAGCAAATGTATTATCGCTGCTTCCGACTGCTGTCTGGCTTCCGGTTACGTCATATGTTGCTCCTTCACCTTCTGCAAATCTGTCACTGCCAACAGTAATGTTTGCGAATCAGATCATTCGTCTTTCTTGCGGTAATGAATTTGGAAGACTGAATCGCATCCACCAGAAGCTTCAGCTCCGGCATCTCAAACGGGCGGTTCACCACATGATAGTGATAACGGTTTCCGACCTGTTCTCCCTCCACATCGATCCCAAATGTCTCCAGATCCCTGAGATCCGCGTAAATGCTCTTACGCTCCGCAGTGATATCGTATTCTTTCAGTGCCTCCATGATCTCCGGCATTGTAATATAATGCTCTTCGTCTGTCCGCTCCAGCATGATCTGCGCCAGACGATAGAGTTTGAATTTCTGATTCGTTCCTTTTGGCATTGCGTTCTCTCCCTTGATTCTTTTGTGAAAATGATTTAATCCGGCAACTTATCAGTCATAAAAGCCTCAAAAATATAATCCGGATTTTCACAATAAACGATACTGTTATAATCATCTATTTTATCACTGATAAATGAATGATACACCTCAAAAATTGCATCCACTTCATCTACATTTTTTACTTTCACTACCTGTTTAATCAATCTCTTATACACTCTTCCAATATCCCAGTGTGACGGAATATCATATTGACACGCTCCGACATTATCAAAATCGCCCGGCTCAATCTGGGATTCTTTCATTAACACTCTGCATACTTCTTCCAAATTACTGTTGCCATAAAAATCAGCTAACTCTCCGGCTCTTCCAATTCGTTCCTGCCCTAAAACATCCACGATCACACTTCTTTTATTCTTTGTTTTTCTCGCAATATAATCGATTAGTGCACATATATAAAACAATTTCTTATCTTCTTCACTTTCATCCGCATAAAATGGACCTGTTATCTCAATCATATCTTTTCGTATCATTTCCCTATAATGCTCTTTTGGCTCCTTCTGGTTATACTCCGGTTCTTCCTCTTTCAAGGACGTTCCATAAAATCAGCGTAAGTATTTCTACTTTAATTTTTACAATCCAGATAATGTTCGCATTACCAGATCTACATCTTTGTTTTCAAGTTCCTGAATAATATGTAAATACGTTTTCTGTGTTGTTGTCATGCTGGCATGTCCAAGTCTTCGAGCAACACTCGCTATTGAAACACCTGCAAATAGCAATAGCGAGGCATGGGTGTGTCTTAAGCCATGAATCGAAATCTCCGATATCCCGCATTCTCTGCAATGTCTGGTTAATGCATCATTCACTGTAGAATTATATATTTTCGATTCGCCTACAAAGATTGGCTGATCTTCCGGCAGTCCTTTAATCAACTCTGAAAATTTTACAACAATCTGCCAGTCAATCTGGATTTTTCTAACCGAAGATTTATTCTTTGTTGGCAGGAAACCACCTTCGCCCTTGTAGTCCCATGTTTTACTGATAGATAATGTCTGTCTTGCAAAATCAAAATCTCCCGGCGTAATCGCAAGTGCTTCTGAAAAACGCATTCCTGTTTTCGCGACCAGTAAAATAAACCAGTCCCAATTCGGTTCTTCTTTGAGATCCAGATCAGAAATCAAAGTATGTAACTCAAATTGACTTAAATATTTAATCTTTTTGACTCTCGGCGTTTTCCCCTTAATGATTGCTTTTCTGGTTGGATCTCTTTCAATCAGACCATCGTCAACCGCATCTAAAATCGCTCCCTTTAACTGATGGTGAAAATCCAATGTTGTCTGGTGCTCGTGTTCTTTTGCGTATGCATTGGTACAAGCGCCTCTTTATAGGATTGTAATGAAAATACTGTCCCATATTTTGCTAGTTTTGAATTCCCATGGTTATACGATAATTCGCCTTTATGAAGAAGTGTATAATTCTTTTGTTCCTTACCTGCAATATTCCCTGAAAATCGATCTTCTTGATTCATCCAACCATTTGCAGCTGATATTGTTAACGTTGGGAGATCCATTCTTCCATCGTTTCCTTGGACTCGTGAACACACTTCCCCCAACTTACGCTGTTCCCACCCATTTATTTTAATTCGCAAAAACTTGCCTACTTACGCTTTATCGCAGTATGTAACACTATTATCACCTATATCACAATACATACGATTATTCTAAATTCAATCGCTCTCGCACCATCATCAGTGTATATCCAAGCAAATTTTCTCCTCTCCACTTGCTCTTGTCGTATCTATTATCATCTTTCATAGACAATCCAATACCCCAGATTCGATCTTTCACTGCACATTCTGCTAATATCACATTCCCAGTATTTACAAGGTTATCTTTCAGCTCGTCATTCTGTGAAAACTTTGCAAGCAATCCTTCGTATACAATAACCTGTCTTACTCCATTCCAATAGTTTTCATCATAATCTTTTACTGCACGTCCTAACGCTTTGATCTCTGCTACATCTTTCGTGCCGAGTATCTGCTCTGCAATGCATTCATCTTGAAAACAAATTGCTTTCCGATACATCATAAACTGTTCCATGGACGAAAAATGAACACCATCAACTATAAAATTAGACGGATACCAATTACTTAAGTATCCGTTCTCTTCATCTGGATTGTGAAAGCAAATAATCTGCATTACACTTCACCTACTTTTTTTACTGCCAGATCCAGTTCCAGATCATGAAGCCCAGAATACGCCTTTTCCAAAAAGTCTACTGGAATCTTCTGAATAACTTCTGAACTCGGCATATTGTAATACCATTGATAATACGCATAAAACTCGCCAATCCAATCCGGCATAAAACCATCAAGACCTTTTCCAGCTTCCAATTTATACTGATCTGTTTTTTGAAAATAATTCCATAATTCCTTATAATCCATCGTATTTACATATGCCTGCGATTCATCAATACTTTTTCTTGTCTTACTTTTCATATAAAAGTTGATAAATTCTTCTGTATCTTTATCAGGAAAATTCTGCGCCACATAATCAAACAACTTTCCCTGATTTTCTACAACATCATTCAAATACTCTTCTGCATATGCCTTCATTGTCATCTCTCCTAAAATAATGTACTAAATACATTTGTTACTTTATTTGCATCAGAATCTACTAATTCTCGCATCTTTCGTCTTGCCGTTATATCACGTTCATTATACTTTTGGCTATATTCCTTGTAATCAACCGGCAGTAACTTTTCTTCTACTTCCTGCAATTTAGAATATGCCCGCTCAGATTTAATACAATATTGAATGCCAAGACCGCCCAATGAAAGCAACTCCGGTAATATTTCAAGATCAATATTGTCTCTTACAAACTCTTTTGCGATATAAAAGTAAGAAGCGTTTGCTCTCCAACCTTTTATAACATCATAATCACTTGCATCCACACCATATTTTTCAATAAACTTTGCTGCCAACATACGATAACGCTTAGAATCTGCTGCATCTCTATGTTTCATCAATTCTGCAAGCCACGCCAACACATCTTTTTCTTGAAAATCTAATATTTTCAGACTTTCTGTGCCCAATTCATATTGATGAACCCAGCCATTTTTCTCATTCGGTCTGCAAACAGCCCATTCCTTAGCAAGATCTATATTGTCCGTTAAGTAAAATCCAATTCCATAATCATGTCTTTTCTCACCAAGTCCATATGTCGGAACTACAATTTTATCAGGTGTTCCATGAAATAAAGTTATTTTTCCCATTTTCTCACCCTTTTCCTTAAACAA
>OLQK01001124.1_pt1 | contig 19549 bp, 17 predicted proteins | sample 1672501 | NCBI WGS metagenome assembly OLQK01 (sample SAMEA3136693, study PRJEB25190) | human gut metagenome | biome: human gut; feature: human-associated habitat; material: faeces | place: Austria | collected 2013 | reverse complement strand
CAACCCGAATCTTTTTCGAGTCGACCTCACCCTTGGAAAGCAAGACAACCGTCTCCACATGTTCCGTCGCAGGGAACATATCAACCGGTACGGCAGTAACGGCGCTGTATCCGTGTTTGGTCAGATATTTAAGGTCACGGGCAAGCGTGGTCGGATCACAGGATACGTAAACAACGCGTTTGGGATTCAATGTCACAACCGATGACAGGAACTTCTCATCACTGCCACTTCGTGGTGGATCCATAAATACAACATCTGCACTTTCTCCCTCATCTGCCATCTGACGCATAAATACACCAGCATCATTCTGATAAAAACGCACATTTTTAATTCCATTACGTTTCGCATTCACAATTGCATCTTTTACTGCATCCGGATTCAGTTCCACACTGATAACTTCCTTCGCTTTATCACTGGCAATTAAGCCAATTGTTCCGATTCCACAGTATGCATCGATCACTCTTTCTTTACCTGTAAGACCAGCAAGTTCGATTGCCTTTGTATAAAGTTTCTCTGTCTGGACTGTATTTACCTGATAGAAAGATTTGGATGAAATACGGAATATATGTCCACAAAGTTCGTCTTCAATGTACCCTTTACCGTACAGTACTGTTTCTTTTTCTCCGAGGATCATGCTCGTTTTCTGATTATTTACGTTCAGAATGATCGTCGTGATCTCCGGATGAAGTTTCCGAAGTGCCTTAACAAAGTTATTCTTGGATGGCAGGATTGGTGATCCCAGTACAAGCACTACCATCACCTGTCCACTGTGATGTCCGGTTCGCACCAGTACATGGCGGAACAAACCATAGCCAGTATCCTCATTATACGTTTTGATCTTAAAAGATTTCAAAAGATCACGAATATCACGGATGATCGCATCTGCACGTTTATCTTCAATCAGACATTCATCTACCGGTACAATAAAATGTGTTCCCTGCTGATAAATTCCGGAAATCACAGTACCATCCTTCCGATGTCCGAATACTGCATGTACTTTATTTCTATAATGGAACGGATTTTCCATTCCAATGATCTTCTCTGTATTGCAGTATGGCTTCAGAAGTTTATTTACCTGCTTCTGCTTCTGTTTCAACTGCTTCTCATATGGCATATCCAGAAGCTGACATCCACCACATTTTCCATGTACCGGACAAAGTGATTTCTCTGATTTTACAACAATTTTTTTCTCTGCCTTTTTTTTCCCGAAAGTGTTATATTTCTTAACTTCTGTTTTATCTGTTTTATATTTTTTCTCGTTCCTAAACTTCGGTTTCTGAACAAATTTTTTTCCTATTTTTTTCTCTGCCATTTATACTCCCTCTCCATCAAATTCCGGTATAAAACTTTCTTTTGCTGTTTCACCTTCCTGCATAAATCCGTTCTTCAGTCCAAGTGAAATCGCATAATCAATCAATCGTTCATACTCTCTGTCCGTTACTTTTCTTGATAACTGCGGATCATCCTTCATCGCTGGCATCGGCGTATACTGATTCATCATACTGATATAGATCCTGTCACCATAAGTCTCATAGAGATATTTTAACACATTCTTTGCATCTTTTACATGGCCCGGTAATAACAACTGACGGACGATTACTCCTTTTTTCATCATACCACGACTGTCAAATTCTGCTTCCCCAACCTGTCGGACCATTTCACTCAAGGCTTCTTTTGCAATTTCCGGATAGTCCTGCGCATGAGAATATTTTTTTGCCAAAACTGCATCCATGTATTTGAAATCTGGGAGATAAATATCTACCAACCCGTCCAGCATTTTTAGAGTCTTCGCGTTTTCATAACCGCTGCTGTTGTACACAACCGGAATATGTAATCCCTGTTCTTTCGCCATTTCCAAAGCAACAGCAACTTGTGGTAAAAAATGTCCTGCCGTTACCAGATTAATATTATTTGCCCCCTGCTCCTGCAATTGAAAAAAAAGTTCTACCAGGTGTTCCTGTGTAATCTTCTTTCCCCTCTGGCCCCTGGATATTCTTCTATTCTGACAGAAATTGCATCCTAGCGAACATCCGGAAAAAAATACAGCTCCTGATCCCTCTTTCCCAGAAATGCAGGGCTCCTCCCACATATGGAGAGCAGCCCTTGCAACCATGACATCAGAATCAACTCCACAGAAGCCTTTTTGACCTTCGAATCGATTTATTCCGCAGTTTCTGGGACAAAGACAGCACTCCTTCATCCAAAGCTTTATATCTTCTGATTTATCCATAAACATTTACGTCCTTTAAAATCTTTCTATACAAGCGATAATTATCATAACAAAATTCACTGAAAATGTCGACAGTATATCTATCCTTTATCCAGTTTCATTGACAAATAAAAGCAGTTATTTTATAATAATTGTCATACATCTTCCGCAGATTATAGTCCTGAGTATTTTTATGCTTGGGATTTTTTTACAACACGTATCTCTGCGGAATTGCCGTCTTAGCGTACTAAATCAAAGGAGGTAATCAATTTGAGACAGATCTCAGGAAATAAATTACTGGTTAAAGCCTTAAAAGAAGAAGGTGTTACCACTTTATTTGGATATCCAGGTGCGTGCACAATTGATATCAGTGATGAATTATATAAACAAAGTGGAATTGATATTATTCTTCCCAGACATGAACAGGCACTGGTACATGAAGCAGATGCCTATGCAAGAACAACAGGAAAAGTTGGTGTCTGTCTGGTTACCAGTGGTCCAGGTGCTACCAATCTTGTAACCGGACTTGCTACTGCAAATTATGACAGCGTTCCACTTGTATGCTTTACTGGACAGGTTGCAAGACATCTTATTGGTAACGATGCCTTCCAGGAGGTAGATATCGTTGGAATCACTCGAAGCATCACTAAATATGGCGTTACTGTCCGTAATCGTGAAGACCTCGGTCGTATCATCAAAGAAGCGTTCTATATTGCCAGAACCGGACGTCCTGGCCCGGTACTTATTGATCTTCCAAAAGATGTTATGGCTGAACTTGGAAGCGCTGAATATCCTAAAAGTGTAAATATTCGTGGTTATAAGCCAAATACCAGTGTACATATGGGGCAGCTTAAGAGAGCTCTCAAAATGCTGCAAAAAGCCAAAAAACCTCTTTTTCTTGCCGGCGGAGGAGTTAATATTTCAAAAGCAAATGAAATATTCACTTCAGTGGTTGAAAAGACTCATGTTCCGGTTGTAACTACAGTTATGGGACGCGGTGCCATTTCAACAAAACATCCTCTTTTTATCGGAAACCTTGGGATGCATGGTGCTTATGCTGCAAATATGGCAGTAACAAACTGTGATCTGCTTTTTTCCATCGGTACACGTTTTAATGACCGTATCACCGGTAAGCTTCATGAATTCGCACCTAATGCACAGATCATCCATATCGACATCGATACAGCTTCGATCTCCAGAAATATCCACGTAGATATTCCGATCGTTGCCGATGCCAAAGAAGCTATCACAAAAATGGCTGAATACGTGACTGAATGCAATACTCAAAAATGGATCAGCGAAATCAATGAATGGCAGAAGGAACATCCACTTACCATGAAAAACCGTCCATTAATGGGGCCGCTTGATATCTTTAACGAGATCAACAAACAGTTTGATAAAGCTATTATTGTTACTGATGTCGGACAGCACCAGATGCTTACTTCCCAATTTGTAGACATTACTGAAAATCGTAAACTTATTATGTCAGGTGGACTTGGAACTATGGGCTATGGACTTCCTGGCGCTATCGGTGCTCAGATTGGAAACCCTGACACTCCAGTGATTTCTATTTCTGGTGATGGCGGTTTTCAGATGAACATCCAGGAACTGGCAACTGCCGTACTGGAAGAATTACCAATCATCAATTGTATTTTCAACAATACTTATCTTGGTATGGTACGTCAGTGGCAGAAGCTCTTCTACGGAAAACGTTATTCAATGACAAACTTAAAATCCGGTGCTCTTTCCCGTAGGACTAATGGTGAGGAATATCCTAAATACACACCTGATTTTATCAAGCTTGCTGAAAGCTATGGTGCAAAGGGAATCCGTGTAACCAAACGTGAAGAAATTGCTGCTGCTTTCGAAGAAGCCAGAAAGAGTAACAAAACGCCTACAGTAATCGAATTTATTATCGATCCTGAGGAAATGGTTTACCCTATGATCAAACCAGGCGGAACTCTGGCTGATCTGATTATGGATTGTTAGGAGGAAGTTAGAATGGACAAAGGAATGAAAACTAGATGGATTTCTCTCTACGTTGAAAACCAGGTTGGTGTACTTTCCAAAATATCAGGCCTTTTTTCCGGAAAGTCTTATAATCTGGACAGTCTGACTGTAGGCACGACTGAAGACCCTACTGTCTCCAGAATGACCATTGCAACTGTCAGCGATGATGAAACATTTGAACAAATAAAAAAACAGCTCAATCGCATGGTCGAAGTTATTAAAGTTATTGACTTTACAAATGTATTCGTACGAATGAAAGAAATTCTTTATGTTAAAATTAAGAAATGTACAGCTGCTGACAAAGTAGAACTGTTTCAGATTGCAGAGACCTTCAAAGCACGTGTTATCGACTACGGCAAAGACAGTCTGCTTCTTGAATTTGTTCAGACAGCTACAAAAAATGATGCAGTTGTTAAACTGATCAAAGAAGAATTTAAAAATATAGAAGTAGTACGTGGAGGAAGCGTGGGCATCGAATCCATCAGTATGATGGAACGCTGATGCCCCTCCTCAAAATATTAATTCAGTCGATCAGATCATTCTGAAATCTGGAAAGATGTTCATAAGGAAGGATCAGGCGGCCGCGGTACAAACCGCAGCCGTCGTTGATCAGACTGTTATCTACTGCTGCAAACATATTCACATCCAATTTGGACAGATCAAGTCCAAGGAGCTTCATTCCTCTCTCATAAGCCTCATCAAAATAAATGCTTTCTCCCTTTGGAATCGCATCTCTTCTGCCTCTTTCGCTCTCCTGTTTTTTCTCATAACCCAAATGATTCGCAGCTCCAATCTCAGCAATATCATCCATTGTTTTTGTTCGAAGCTGTACTTCCATATATGATCTGGAACAATTGTCATAAAATGTAATATGCAAGGACTGATATTCATCTGAATCTGCTCCATAAATATAGTCCCTGTAATAAGGTTTTACATTTTCATTCAAAAGCGGTGAAGCACTTTTTTTGATACCATGTGCAGATTCAGCTGTAAATCCTCTCTCTTCCAAAAACCCCGGAAGCACATTTGCAATCTGATAAAGATATTTCAATTCTTCACTCCCCCGGTCATCCTCACTTTGCAGATGACATCTTGGCATGGAGATAACAATACGATATGCAATAAAATCCCTAAAGCAGCTGAGGCGATCTTTAAGTTCAGCCAATGAAGGGTATTCTCCATGTTGTGAATAATAATCATAGATGTGTTCTACAACATATCCATTGAATTTTTCTTCTGCACGTATCAGCGACTTGATTCTACCCTTAAATGTAAAAGCAAGAAAGGGATATTCTTTTGACATATATTTATAAAACTCCCTGATTTGCTGCGACTGCGCAGTAAGGAAATCATTATGCTCCAGCAATTCTTGAATATGAAGCAGAAAGTTGCAGTGTATCATATCAATTTCATTATGCGTTTTTTTGGCATCTTCTCTCAGGTCATGTATATAATTATGCAGGATGCGAAGAACAGTATCTCCTGAATAAAGATAATCATTTAATGTAATCACAAAGCATCACTCCTTTCCATCATTTTACCAAAATCCATCTTATTATCAAGCTTTATATGTCTCATCATTATTCTTTTATTGACATAAACCAGATTCTAAAGCTAAAATAGGACAAAACACTTGCAAACGCTGAAAGGAATTTAACATAATGGATGGGCTGCAGTTTGAACACCGCTGTGCAGAATTATTAAGATATCGAGGATTTCACAAAGTCACCGTTACCAAAGGAAGCGGTGACCAGGGTGTAGATATCCTCGCAAAAAAGAATGGTATTAAATATGGAATTCAATGTAAGTACTATTCCTATCCTGTTGGAAATAAAGCCATTCAGGAAGCTTATGCAGGTGCTGTTTTTTATGACTGCGATAAAGCTATGGTAATGACTAACAGTACTTTTACAAGAGCCGCATGGGAACTTGCTGATAAGCTTGGTGTCGAACTTTGGGAACGTTGTTCCCCAAATGGAAGTTCTTCTTTTATCTCAAGGATCATGCGTATCTTTAATGTCTTTTTTATGATCTGTGGAGTCAGTATGTCAATATCCGTCAGTCTTCTTAACTTTCCTGAAGACACGATTCGTAATTACGTTAATCTGCTGATGCTGATCCTTGCTGCTGTTACGGGACTGATCGGTTGGAATCGCTTTCTTCCTTGTATAATTTCGGGAATGTTATATTTTGGATTCTTTATATCCGCACTGATACCAATGGTTTTTGCTTCTGATTCCTGCTGGTACATGCTCTTAATGCTGCTGCCGGCTATCATTACGATTGCCCATGCTTTTTACGCTAAATTCAGAAACCGCAAACCTGATCAATAACAAAGTTCATTCATTAAATCATGAACTGTTGTCATTTCATGAATACGATCTACGTTTTCTCCACAGAATATCAGACCATTTTCTACATTTCCCTGAACAGCTTCGATCAATGCTTTCGTAATACAATATGGAACTGTTCGGGGATCACATTTTTCCAAACAATTGTAACATTTTGTAATAGGTTTTCTGGCAGTCTCCAGTCCTTTGATAAATTCATTTCGCAATGCTCTTCCTGGCATTCCCACCGGACTTTGGATAATCTGGATATTCTTTTTTTCTGCCTGAATATAAGCCTGTTTGTAAGCATCGGAGGCATCGCACTCTTCTGTAGCGACAAATCTGCTTGCAATCTGCACTCCATCTGCCCCAAGTTTCATCACATGTTCAATATCTTTTCTATCAAAAATCCCACCTGCAACAATGACCGGGATTTTTCTCTGAAACTTTTCCTCGTAATCTTTTTTGCATTCAATAATATCTCTGATTTCTTGATCATAATCCAGCTTATCAATGTCCTGCAGCTGCTCTTTGGAAAACCCAAGATGTCCACCTGCTTTAGGACCCTCGACAACTATAAAATCTGCAGTACGGTTATATCGATGCGCCCACATCTTCAAGATAAGCTGTGCTGCTCTTTTCGAAGACACAATCGGAGCGATCTTTGTCACATTCTCTCCAACAAGCTTAGGCAGGTCCATTGGAAGTCCGGCACCGCTTATGATTACATCTGCACCTGCTTTGACTGCCTCCTGCACATGTTCTTTATAATGTTTAAGTGCGACCATAATGTTAACACCTACCAGACCTTTTCCTCCGGCAATTTCTTTTGCACGTTTGATGTGTTTTTTGATTGCTATACGATTACATCCAGCCTGGTCTTTTTCAAAGCCTTCTTCATCATAACCAATCTGTGCTGTTGAGATAATACCAATGCCGCCTTCTGCTGCAACTGCACCTGCAAGGCTGCTTCTGCTCACGCCTACGCCCATTCCTCCTTGAATGATTGGTTTTTCAGCTACTAATTCTCCTATCTTAAGTGGTTTTAAAACTCTGTTATCCTTATTCATACTTAAACCTCCAAATGCCCAATATTTATTTTGATATTCAAACTATTTGATAGTATATACCTTTTTATTATTTATGTCAACGTAATGTTGATTCTTTTTCTTTATTACATAGTTTTTAATACTACATAAGTGTATAAAAAAGGAAAGACCTTTTCAGTCTTTCCCATTTGTACCAAAAACTTTTGGCATATGTACGTTCATTATATAATAATACATAACGATCAATAAAGCAGCTGCAAGTACCCAGGCTGCCGGTCCGGCAAGACAAACTCCCAGATAGCTTCGCATTTTGCCAGCTATCACTGCTACAACTCCACGGCCAATTAACTCTGCCACTCCAGCCATCATAGGCAACATTCCGTATCCAAGGCCCTGTATACCATTTCGATAAATGTTTACTATTGCAAGAGGAATGAAGAAAATTCCAATACATTTCAGATAGATGTCAACCGAACTCATGATCACGGTCACATCTTCTGAAACAAACAGATAGGTCATATATTTGCCAACTGTCATGATAAATGCAGCTGCAACAAAGGAGTAAACTGCACCAATGATCGTACATGCTTTAAAGCCTTCTCGGATTCGTTTTACTGCACCGGCGCCCATATTCTGTGCACCATATGTTGCCATAGTTGTTCCCATTGCCACATATGCCTGCGTTACTACCTGTTCAATCTTACCGGCAGCAGTATATGCAGCTACCAGTGTAGATCCCAGAATATTCAATGAAGACTGTACCATCATAGTTCCAATTGCTGTGATTGAATACTGCAGTGCCATCGGAATCCCAATCCGAAGCTGATTGCTATAAATCGTACCGCCCACCTGAAGGTCATCCCTTTTGATATGAAGTACCGGTACTTTTGCAATGATATACAACAGACAGAGTACACCGGACGTTCCCTGTGCGATCACCGTTGCCACTGCCGCACCTTTGGCTCCCATCTGAAATCCAATGATAAATACCAGATCAAGTACAATATTCAAAAGTGCACTGATAATCAGAAAGTATAAAGGAAGTTTGCTGTTACCAAGTGCTCTCAGAATACTGGACAAAAGATTATAAAGCATCTGTGCAAGAATTCCTCCACTGACGATCATAATATATGCATATGCATCTGCAAAAATGTCAGATGGCGTATTCATAAGGATCAGAAGTGGCTTCATAAATACCATAAACAAAATCGTCAGTATTATTCCTATCACAAACGAGAGAACACCTGCTCCGACAACCGTCTTACGCATTCCCTCCATATCACCTGCTCCAAACTTCTGAGCCGTAAGAACTGTAAACCCGGCGGTCATTCCAACTACAAATCCATAGATCAGAAACATGATCGTTCCGGTACTTCCAACCGCTGCCAGCGCCTTATTTCCCACAAACTTACCAACGATCACGGCATCTGCCATATTGTAAAACTGCTGAAACACATTTCCAAGAAAAATTGGAAATGTAAAACTCAGTATAATTTTCATAGGATTCCCAACAGTCATATCATTCTGTGCTGACTTCATTTTCATTCACTCTCACTCCGTTTAGCAGATTTGTCTTCTTTATCAGTTTTTTATATACTCGTTCTACAAACCATGGCTCTGTAGACTTTTCAAGTGCCTCTTCCGGTGTAAACCATGCCACACCACTATTTTCATCCTCTTTTATAGAAAGATGTTCCTCGGGATCAGCCTCCAGAAGGTAAGTAATATTCAGATGCAAATGACTGGATACATATTTGCCCTTTTTGATATGGCCATCCACAGTCAGTGATTCCAGAGAAAATATTTCTTCCAACACAGGATACACATGGGCAATACCGGCTTCTTCACGCACCTCTCGAATAGCAACAGCCAAAAGATCTGTTTCTCCATCCGCATGTCCGCCAAGCCATGACCAGGAATTATATATATTATGATATATCATAAGTACCTTACTTCTGTCTTTATTTACTACCCAGGCGGATGCTGTCATATGTGCCACCATATTTTCCCTAAAAAATGCATTTTTATTATTCCTGATCCAGTCAAGAATCAACACCTTATCCGCTTCTTCCTGTTCATTAAAAGGTCTGTATTTTTTTATCCGCTCTGTCAGTTCTTCACAAGTCATTATATCTATCTCCCTGATTCTATATATGCCACCTTGCTACTGTTCTTCCGGCCATACGAAATGTGCATTTCCGGCTTCAAGACCATCGATCAGAATATTCTGTCCGGTACAGAAACGATTGGTAACTGTCATAAAATATGCCCAGTCTGCCGCTTCCTCAACTGTCATCCAACGCTTCAGGGGGGTCTGTTCCATAATCTCATTCCACAGAACTTTATCCTCCATAACCGGTTTATTCAGTTCTGTCAGAACACCTCCAAAATCAAGACTGTTGCATGTTGCACCATATTTTGCAATACGGAGAGCAATGTTCTTTGTGTAAGAAAGGACCCCGCCTTTGCTTGCTACATATTCCGGAAATTCTGACCCGTTGTGTCCACTGGCCGATCCTATCATAAGTACTGCGCGAATCCCCGGGTGTATTCCGTATTTCTCAGTAATATCGATGGTTCCCTTTAAATTCACATCAATATCATTGTTATTCTGTACGCCTGCATTATTAATCACTATATCAAAAGGCCCTAACTCCGGATAATGCATCTTATCACGGATGTCCATGCAGATATGTCTGTAAGCAGTATGCTGAATAGCTGACTTATTACAGTCAATTCCAGTAACATGATGTCCTTCTCTTAGAAATTTATCTGCAATCCCTTTCCCTATTCCGGAACTTGTCCCTGTTATCAGTACTTTCATGCCCTAACCCTCCTGTATTTTCTGTCATCGAAATGCATAAAGCACCCTACATCATTCTCTTTTCAACAGTTGAAAATATTTTGCCATATCAGTTTATCAGAATCTATCGGAAATTAAAAGTCGATTTATCATAATACATGTTTTTCAAAATAAAATTGCACAAAAAAACAGAATCCTCAAAATTTTCTTACTTCAGAGGATCCTGTTTTCTGACTGATCACATAAATGGAATCAGCGTTGCTTTCATCATTCAATTTTTCATTGTCTTCTTTTCCAAAGAATTTTAAACCTTTTACGTCACTGGCTACATCTTCTGCTGTTACTTCTTCAAAACCACTTGCCATCTCTTCGTACGCCTGATCCGGATTTTTAGTATGAAAAACGTGGACATAAAGTTGGCAAAGACCTTTATGAAGCTAAAAACACCACAAGAGCTCTATCCGTCGAACTTAAAATGGTCGCCAGATCGGCGACCATTTCTGTGTTTAAGGTTAAATCAGATTCCATATGCACTAAGTATCTCAGCAATATCCGGCATCGGATCCTCCGGCATGGAACAGGTACCTCTCTTCACCTGAGCAGCATCTGTGATGATCATGGAACTTAAGAACTTCCGTCCGATAGCCTCCAGCTGCTCATCTGAAGTATCTTCCGGTACAAGAATCGTAAGATTGCTGTTCCCCAGATTTGCCCAGTCATCTTCCATCACATCTGGATCAATTCCTTCCAAACAGATTGTTTCGATTGACGGCAGCATTGCAAATGCTCCCAGACTCATATGCTCAACTCCACCACGGATATGGATCTCTTTCAAAGACTCCATTCCTGCAAATGCACTTATATCAATATTTTTGGCATTCACACAGAGCCTTTCCATAGGAGTAACTCCAAAAGTCTGAATTCCAATCCGGTCTACCTGATTCTTACACCATACGGTCTCCAGATTCTTACAGAAGTTAAACAGATAGTTATCCATATGCAGTACTCCGTTTACAAACACCACTTTTTTCAGACCCTGGCATTCCGAGAACAAGCCATTATTTGTAGTTTCCAGAGGTGCATAGCAGATCACTGTTTCCAGATCATGACAGTTCGTAAATGCACTGTCCTCAATTGATTTCAGTGTCTCCGGCAGGATCACGCAGCGCATCGGCACCCAGTCTCCTTCCTTCTGGTTTGTCTCCATATCTGAATGTACATAATCTCTGGTATTTTCAAATGCATTATAAGAAATATTTTCTACCGGCACTCCACCAATCGTACGCGGAATGATAACATCCACAGCTGTTCCAACATATGCTGTGATCGTTCTGCTCTCTTCATCAAATTCAAAATTGTCTTCTGGCAGAGGTTCATATGGCATCTTCACCAGCATAGATTCCTCGCCAACTCTGCATATTCTGTCATACCAGGGATAATTCAGTGCTGCACTCCATTCAGCCACCTGTTCATCCGTCGCATCTGCACTGAGCCTGATATTACTCAGTTCAATCCCTTCAAGAGCCTCTCCATTGACTGGTATATTTGCAGGTATCACAAACTCACTCAGCGAAGTTCCGGCAAAAGCTCTTGAACCAATCTCGGTTACGCCCTCACCCATATTCAGTGAGGCGAGTGCTGATCCTTCAAAAAGTCTTGCCGGGATACTTCCTGCTGCCACAGTTGCTTCGGTAAGCTTTGCGCAATCCGCAAACGCTCCCTCCGGAAGCAGCCCAACATCACATAAAATATTAACACTTGTCAGTCCGCTGCAGCCCGCAAAAGCATTTTCTCCAATCTCCGTCACAGAAGCAGGGATTGTGATCTCCTTAAGCTGCGCACAGTTGCGGAAGGCTTCCGCTCCAATACTGGTGACAGAATCAAACAGGTCCACATGCTCCACAATACTGTCTGCAAAAGCTTCTTTTCCAACGTAAACGAATTCATCACTATGAGGCACCGCAAAGTAGGTTATCGTCTGATCGCCCTTCAATGCACCATCGGCGATTCCTACTACTCTTTTATCCTCCTCGCCTATTGTATAAGTATCATAGCTGCGCACCTTCGCGGCTTCTTCCTCGTATCCAGTTAAGTATAACTTACTCGGGTCATCCGGAAGCTCCTCAACAGAAAAGTATGCATGTTCAACCTCTGTATTCTGGTTTCGCCATACCCGGCACTCCAGTCCCTGTGCATCAACGAGCGCCTGTACATCCAGCATCTGCTGCTTGGTACATTTTTCGTTAAGATCTATATCTCTTAGGTATTCACACTTGTCAAAAGCGGTGTCCGAAATTTCCGGCAGCTCCAATCCCTCCATATAAACATAAGTAATAGGTGACTTGCTAAAGCAATTATCGCCTATCTTCTCCAAACTTGCTGGAAGAAATACTCTCTGTAATCTCGAAGCAGCTGAAAATGCACCCGGACCGAGTTCCTTTACGCCTTCAGGAATGATCAGGTCTGTTTCTACCGAAAAATAGCTGAACGCTTCTTCTCCGATATATTCCAGACTATCCGGAAGATCCAGTCTGAATCCCCGATAAGATGAAAAACCTTTCTTATCAATAGTTTTCAGAGTAGACGGAAATTCCACATATTTTAATGTATCAGTGATACTAAAAGCATCTTCTCCAACATATTCCAGTCCCTCTGGAAGAGTTACATACCCTAAAAGAGGATCTTCCCATAAAGCTCTTTTACCAATTGCTTTTACCGGCACACCATCAATACTCTCCGGAATCGTCAGTCTGGTATTCATTCCATTATAACCTGTGATGCTTCCCGTTTCTGCATCAAACGTCAGATTCTCTGTATCCAGATAGTCTTCAGCTGAATAAAGCACAGCCGGATTTCCACTTGGCTGAATGTTCAAATCTTTATTATTTTCTTCAAAAACCTTCTTGTACTCTTCTATCTGGTCATCCGGCACATAAATTACTACATCATCTGAAAGCATTGCAAAAGCCTCTGAACCTATCAATGGGCATGCACCCTCAAACACAATTTTCTTCAGAGCATAGCAGCCGCTGACTGCATAGCTGTCTATAATACAGACCGATGCCGGTATGGTGAGTTCTGTCAGCGCATCATTACTGGAAATAGCATTCCACCCGATATTGATCAAATTTGAAGATAAAGTTATCTCCGACAGATTATTATCATAGCTCAGCGCACCAACATCAAGTATCGTCACGCTATCCGGCACTACTACAGAAGTAAGCGTCTCTGAGCCAGCCAGTAATTGAGTTCCCAGTCTTTTAACCGGCACGCCCTCATCCATAGTGTCCGGCACCACTACATCCGTCTCTGTACCCGTGTACTCCTTCAATACAAAACGCTGGGCATCAAATTTCCAGACATCATCTGCTTTTACCGGTACAGCAGCTCCCATCAGCATCAATATTGCGGTTAATCCTAATAATATTTTACCTTTCATCCTGTTACCTCCTTTCACTTCTTGTATGGATTAATAGTTCTCCTAATACCAGAATATATAAAAAAGGAGGGGGTGTCACTATCAAAAAAGCCAGTAAAAACTGGTTTTACTGGCTTTGACTTAATTAAGCTTCCACTCAGTTCTCGTATAGAAAAGTTTAATTTTTTCAAATGTAAGACACCATATTTTAGCTGTTACCTTCCGTCTTTCACATTCATATTTTTAATCATTTATTTATTTGGAATTATACTTCTGCTTTCTTCCAGTACGGTCTGTTCCCACTTCCGCATAGCCGCTACTTCCCTGTCTGTATGAAGCCAATGCTGCCCATTTTCCACAAAATTCAGTCGGCAATTATTTTCTTCCGAAAATTTTTTTACAATCTTATACAGGATCATTTCATCCTGAGTTCCATATAAAATATTTGTTTCTTTGCAGATCGACTTCACCGGATGTTCTCGCACCCAGCACAAATACTTCCAGGACAAAACCACTCCCGTTTCTGTTTTGATTTCCTGCCTCTCTTTTAACTGCTCTTCTGTCACCTGTGCCTGTAACATCATATTAGAAATCATATCTTCCATATCCAAATTGTATCACGAGTCACCTGACGGGAACCTTCGGTTTGAACTATCCGGAAATTCCGGATAGTTGAATCTTCCTCAAGCTCCGAGTCGGAATAAATCTTCTTAATATGCTCATTGATCGTACGAACATCCACATCATACAATGTGGCCATCATTTTTTGTGTCAGCCATATATTCTCATCCTCGTAGCGCATCTCAATGCTGTCCTGCTGATCACCCACAGAGGCAACATAGGTTAAGTATTCTGCTGCACTGGAACGGATAGTTATTTCGTCTTTTTTCTTTTTCAAATAGGAGGCCTCCTTCTTCGATAAATCACTCTATAATAAACAATAAACGAATATTCTGTATACTCTCATCGCCCATGACAACGCTTATACTTCTTTCCGCTTCCACACGGACACAATTCATTGCGACCTATCTTCTTCGGCCATTTTACTCCTTCCTGAACCATAATAGGAATTTTTCCATCATACATAAGTTCAAGTTCCTTCAGACGATACAAATATTCAGAGACACCCAATATAGCTTGAAACATATGCATAGCTTCATTTTCAAACTGAAGAAGGTATTCTGTTTTCTTTTTTGTTCTGTCTTTTGGATTAGGAATATACGTTATCAGCTGGTCTACTGAATTGTATTCAACATCATTATGACCGATAGCATTTCTCAATTTCGCATTCACGAGTGTTTTCAAAAAGCTTGTGTAAACTTCAGAATCCAAACAGAAATGATATCTTGATGCTTTTGTGAGTTTAATATAGTCCTCCAAAGAATTTACATTCTTCTCAATCGGATTCATAGCATTTATATCAGACCTGTATTTAATATTATTGAGCGCTACAGGTATAACCAACAAATTGCCCAATGCCTCATAAGCATCCAAATAGAACTGTTTTACGCTATCAAAACTACTTGTTGTAGAACCTTCATGTTCAAAATCAAAAGAGTTCTCTTTGCAGTATTGTATAGCTAGTGCAGGTATAAGTCTTTGATATACTGTCATAAACTCATCGTAGACCTTATAGACAAGCTCCTGTAATTCTTCAAGGTGGAACCCATCATGAGAATTAAGAAACTCAATTAAGTTCTTCATTTGTGCTGAATCCATTTTCAATATTCCTGCACTAAATGAAAGATCATTAAGGATATCTTTTCTTAACGCCGAATAAAGACCATGTACCTCAATCATGTGAACAGCTCTCAATGTTTCCGATTCATCTCGACATTGAAAGAACTGACCGGAAAATTCCTTTTGAATTTCTTGGGTTAGATACTCGCTATTATTTTTCGCTAAGGTAAGAATTCTTTTGTAGTTCTTCCACTTTTTAGCGGTTGCATTTAATTGGGATACAGCTTGTACAAATTCTTCATAAGAGTCCTCTGTCTTCATACAATTCATATATCGAATAAACGGTGTTACTACCAAGCCATCTAAGTCGGCTGCTTCTGCTTGTTTTGCCGTTGGAAACTCACCGGAGCATTCAACAACATAATCCGCGTTCTCGTCCTGAGCATCATCAGCATTATCAAAGGAGAAATTTAAACCCGGACAGTCTTGCCCTATTTTCACTTTACCTGACAAGGAAGTTCCACATTTACCGCATGTTACTTCTATCGGATGTTCCTCTTGCCAGCCAACTTGTAAACGCACTCTAGTAATACATCCACAAACTTGGCATTTTATAAAAGTATTAAACACCATGAAAACTTTCTCCTTTCTCCGGATTATATAAACATGTCATCATTCCAAACAAGTTTTACCAAATCAACGAGAACAGCAATTCTCTCAGTAATCTCATTCTTACCAAATGATGCATAAGCTTTAAATCCAAGAGAATTATCAGCAATAAATTTCTTGAATTTAGGGTTATTCTGGTACGCTAATTCACCAAGTGATTCCGTGTAGATATTGCCTTCGTTAGAGCAATACTTCTTAAGCTTATAATCATATCTTGCATCATTTAAGCTTGCGTTGATGCTCTTGTGAAGAAGTAATAAAGCACCGATGCTATTTCTCCAACGTCTAAAATCATCTTGGTCAGAATACTCTGCCGTAAACCATTCATAATGGTCTGTAATAATATGCTCAATCTCAAACGGATTCTTTGTTTGAGTATTCATGTAATTACAGTAATTTGAGGCAACACCTGTCTGTTCTTCAATATATCCAGTAATACGCGCAAGGACATTCTTGATATATTTCTTAGTAAAACTGTTCAATCTTAAATCACTTAATGCTGCTGCCGGGTCAAATGCAAGATTGATATACTGCTGTTCTAATTTCTGTTTCAATGTAGGTATGTCTGTCATGCGGATATCCTTAGTAACATTGAAAACAAAGTTTTTAATTGTGCTGTAATCAACAGAGCGGTAATTCGTTACTCTGGATACAATCAAAACATCAATAAATCTTGCTACCAGATTAATTTTCTCAATAATAACTGGCCATGAATCTTCATAACATACAGGTGCTAATAATAGCTGTGGCTGTAATGTGAAATTAACTTGCGCATTGTAATATACATACTTTGTTTCTTCAGCGAACGTTGTTTCTGCCTGACGGATACGCTCATAAACCTCTGCGAATCTTGCAAATTTCTTTATAAACAACTCGAAATCATCAGAGTCATTAAGACCTAGTTTATCACGTTCATCTCGTACCCACTTGTGGAAGGAACCACCGATGATATCAAAGTCCTTATTTATAGCACCGGCTTTTGTCTCACGGATTGTTTCCGCGTAGTGTGCTCTAAGCCAAGCTTTAATAAATGTCTCATCGCCCTTGTCGTCATCTTTCTTTAATGTAAGAACTTTATCTTTCCAAATACCATTCATCTTTTCACGAGAAGAATCGGATTTAATTTCCGAAAGAATATAGCCCTTTAACATTTCTGTAGATGTAAGGCTCAAACCACGGTCGTTCATGGTAACAAATACTTTATGAGCATCTTGCTCAGTTGTTGCAACAATCTCAATAAAGAATACTTTCTCCGCAACCCAATCACAGAAATGCAATAACATATCATCTGTAATATCAGCAGGAAAAACATCCTGAATATCCTGATATCGACCATAAAGGTTCTTTACAGACTCTCCGGCACCGGTAGTATCAAAATCAGTATCGTTGAAAATTGCATTCATACACTCCTGACGGTCATCAACATTGATGTTGAAAGACTTAGTACCGAAGGATTCTGAGAAAATCATAGTCTCAATCATGTTATAACTCTGGCCGATAGTCTTTAATCTGTTATTAAGATACATCAGCAATAGTGTCAAAGACGAAAATCTTTGCTGACCATCAATAATCGCATTTTCTCTTCCTGCCAGAACAATGGAGCCCATGAAATATGCGCCATAATCAGCTACAGCTTGTCTTGGATCATCTGTTTTATAATATTCCAAGAATTCTGATGTAAGGTCATCGATCAATTCTTCTATGTGCTTACGTTGCCACATATATTCACGCTGATAATAGTGAATAGAATATTTTGTATTCTGTAATAATTGTTTTAGATTCTTAGGCGAACCTTCAATTTTCTTCATTAGGCATCCTCCTCCAGAAACAGTTTCGGAGCATTAAACCTAATACTTGCTGCTTCTGTCATCACACTTGTATTGCCACAATTCAACAACGTATAACGAGCTGGCATGAAATCCAATGAACGAACCTCTTTTCGGATACGGCTCAGCTGAGTAGAAGCAGTCTCCGGAACAAGGAGTTCATTCGCAATGTACGAATAGATTTCACGTAAGTCATCAAGTGCATCTACAGAATAGCCGACTTTATAGCTATCTATCATATGCCAAACTCCTTTGCAAGTGCCGCATCGACTTCATCCGCAGAATATACCTTTCCTGCTTTGATGGAATCAACACCCTTCTGGAGTTCTGCATCAAGCTGTTCTTTGGTCATTGCACCAACAGCTAATGGCTTAGAAGAAGGAAGTTTCAGTTCAAACGGCATACCCTTCTTCAGTACAATTTGACTATAAAACATCTGAATTGCACTGGATGGAGAAATGCCAAGCTGAGAAAGAATACTCTCAGCATTATCCTTGAGATTGGTATCTATTCTTGCATAAACAGCGGATGTATTTGCCATAGTATCGCCTCCTTTTTCTTTATTATATTCGCTTTTGCTTGCAATTGCAAGCATTTGCATAGATTATTTTATGACGAAACTTTGAATTTAATACGCCGCTGAATTGGAATCCGAGCTTCCAGTTCGGCAAAAAAAGCAAGTATACTATGTTCGTAAAGGAGATAACGGTTATGAACTTCGAAAATTATTTTCCACTATGGAATGACTTAAATACAGCACAGAAAAAAATAATTTCAGACAATTTAATCACACAGTATGTAGGAGTCTCCCAAAGTTTGTGTAAACCTTCAAACTGATGCAAGATAGAATTACTCAGTTTGGAGGTTTATTTTATGGCAAGAAAAAAGGATTCACCACAAAAAGCAGCGCTTAGAGAACTCATGGGAAACTACCTGAAAGAAAACAATGTAAAAGTAAAAGATGGAACAGATGTTAATTCCATTATGCGGGATATGATGTCTATCATTTTGGAAGGTGCCCTTGATCAGGAACTGGATGAAGAACTGGGATATTCCAAGTATGATTATCGAAATAAAGAAACCGATAATTCCAGGAATGGACATTCCCAGAAAACGTTACATACCAGTTACGGAGATATGGAGATTGATATTCCAAGGGATCGAAAAGGTGACTTCGAACCACAGGTTGTAAAGAAGTATCAGAATTCGATTACGCAGGACATGGAAGAAAAGATCATTTCCATGTACGCAAAAGGAATGACTACTGCCGATATAGAAAGCCACATGCGTGAATTATACGATCTTGAGATCTCCGACAGTACTGTCAGCCGGATCACTGATAAGATCCTGCCAATAGTAAAAGAATGGCAGGAAAGGCCATTAGAAAGTGTGTATGCTGTTGTATTTATGGATGCGATCCATTTCCATGCCCGTAATGAGGGGCGGATTGTAAAACGTGCTGTTTACATTGCGATTGGAATCGATATGGAAGGACGTAAGGATGTCCTCGGAATGTATGTTGGTCAAAATGAAAGTGCCAAGTTCTGGCTCTCCA
>OLQK01001121.1_pt1 | contig 19591 bp, 20 predicted proteins | sample 1672501 | NCBI WGS metagenome assembly OLQK01 (sample SAMEA3136693, study PRJEB25190) | human gut metagenome | biome: human gut; feature: human-associated habitat; material: faeces | place: Austria | collected 2013 | reverse complement strand
TTAACTGCCCTAAAATCTGATTTTGAGAATGTATCAAAATCAACTGTTTCCTCAAACAATGGCTCAATTTTTACATTTGAGAAATCAATCTTTTCCTCAACGGTCGCAATCTGGTCGCAATTCTCGGTTGTAGTGCTCTTAGATGCCTTATTTTCCTGCTTATCTGAGCCTAACGACTTCATTGTCGGGAAGAGTAATACGTCACGGATTGCTGCGCTGTCTGTAAGCAGCATCACAAGACGGTCGATTCCGTATCCGATACCACCTGTTGGCGGCATACCGATCTCTAATGCATTTAAGAAATCTTCGTCTGTATGCTCTGCCTCATCATCTCCTGCATCTGCATTAGCATCCTGCTGTGCAAAACGCTCTGCCTGATCGATTGGATCATTCAGCTCTGAGTATGCGTTACACATTTCCCATCCATTCATAAACATCTCGAAACGCTCTACGTATTCCGGATTACCAGGAATCTTCTTGGTAAGTGGTGAGATCTCGATTGGATGATCCATTACAAATGTAGGCTGAAGCAAATGCTCTTCTGCATATTCTTCAAAGAACAGAGAAAGGATATCACCCTTCTTATGTCTGTCTTCGTATTCGATGTGGTGCTCATCTGCCAGTTTCTTGGCATCCTCAGTTGTCTCCACATCGTTCCAGTCAATACCGGCGTATTTCTTAACAGCATCGACCATAGTAATTCTCTCAAATGGCTTACCAAGATCCATTTCAATGCCTTTGTAGACGATCTTAGTAGTTCCGAGAACTTCCTGTGCCACATAGCGGTACATATTCTCTGTCAGATCCATCATTCCATTGTAATCTGTGTATGCCTGATAGAGCTCCATCAGCGTGAACTCTGGATTATGTCTTGTATCAAGACCTTCATTACGGAATACACGACCAATCTCGTATACCTTTTCCATACCGCCTACGATAAGTCTCTTCAGATAAAGCTCCAGAGAAATACGAAGCTTCAGGTCTTCGTTCAGTGCATTAAAGTGTGTTTCAAACGGTCTTGCAGATGCTCCACCGGCATTACTTGTCAGGATTGGAGTCTCTACCTCCAGGAATCCCTGATCACCAAGGAATCTTCTGATTGCGCTGATGATCTTAGAACGTTTGATAAATACATCCTTTGATTCCGGATTCATAATAAGGTCAACATATCTCTGACGGTATCTGAGGTCCGTGTTGGTCATGCCATGGAACTTCTCCGGAAGGATCTGAAGACTCTTAGAGAGCAGTGTCATCTCTTCAGCATGGATAGAAACCTCACCTGTCTTTGTACGGAAGGCATAACCTTTCACACCATAAATATCACCGATGTCAGACTTCTTAAAATCTGCATATGCATCTGTACCGATCACATCTCTTGCAACATATACCTGAATGCTTCCATCCAGATCCTGAATATTGCAGAATGAAGCTTTACCCATCACACGCTTAAACATCATACGTCCCGCGATGCTTACGTGAATCGGACTTGCATCCATGATCTCTCTGCGCTCATTGTAATCGTCATTGACTGCCTGCTTTGCTTCCTGCTCATCCATACCCTCTGTATTCACAGCAGCTCTTCCTGCAAGAAGCTCTGCTTCGTGAGCATTGTACAGCTCTTTTACTTCCAGAGAGTGGTGTGTCTGATCATATTTTGTAATCTGAAATGGGTCCTTGCCCGCTTCCTGAAGGTTAGCCAGCTTCTCACGGCGAACCTTTCTTAACTGATTAATATCCTGTTCCTGTCCATTCTTCTGTCCAGCCACTTTCCTTACTCCTTATCTCTTAAATAGATCTCTCAATCTTCAATACTTTATAGGTAATATCTCCTGCCTGTGTCTCTACGACTACTTCATCGCCAACTTCACGTCCGAGAAGCGCCTTTCCAACCGGAGATTCGTTGGAAATCTTGCCCTGAAGGCTGTTAGCCTCTGTAGATCCTACGATTTTGAATTCAATCTCTTCATCAAACTCTTCATCATATACAGCTACTGTACATCCGATGTTAATCTTATCAGAGTCTACTTTATCCTCTACTACAACTTCTGCATTCTTCAGAATCTGCTCCAGCTCATCGATTCTTGCCTCGATATCGCGCTGTTCATCCTTTGCAGCATCATACTCTGCATTCTCTGACAGATCGCCCTGTTCTCTTGCTTCTTTTATCTTTGCAGCAACTTCTTTACGCTTAACAACTTTCAGATTCTCAAGCTCATCCTCCAGTGCTTTTAAACCTGCATACGTAAGAATTTTCTTCTTTTCTTCCATGTTTCTCATCGCTCCTTACTATACTTTCGCAATTTCATAATTATACATAATTGAATCATTTCTGTCAATTGTTTCCGGTTATCATTTTTGTCAAAAGTGCTTCTAATTCTTCATATGTCTCTACCTGATTCACCATGTCTCTAAGTCTGGCGGATCCGGTCATTCCTTTGGTATACCACGCTGTGTGCTTACGCATTTCCCGGATTCCCAGATACTCACCCTTGAGCTCAATCTGCAGTCTCGCATGTCGAAGTATCGTATCACATATCTGCTGAATGTTTGGACGCTCTGGAATCTGTCCGGTCTCTTCATACACCAGCAGTTCATGAAAAATCCATGGATTCCCCTGCGCTCCTCTTCCGATCATCACTCCATCACAGCCCGTCTGCTTCCGCATATCTGCTGCAAGCCTCGCCGAAGTCACATCTCCATTACCGATAACCGGAATCTTCACTGCCTCTTTCACCTGTCGGATAATCTCCCAGTCTGCCTTGCCGGAATAATACTGTTCTCTGGTTCTTCCGTGTACCGCAATTGCTGATGCCCCTGCCGCTTCTATGACCTTTGCAATCTCTACTGCATTTAGTGACTGTTCATCAAAGCCTTTACGTATCTTTACCGTCACAGGTTTTCGAATTGCTTTCACTGTTTCGGCTACAATATTATATACAAGCTTCGGGTTTTTCATGAGTGCTGATCCCTCACCATTTTTTACCACTTTCGGAACCGGACAGCCCATGTTAATATCCAATATCTGAAACGGCAGATTTTCGATCTTCTTTGCCTGTTCCGATATAATCTTCGGATCTGAGCCAAAGAGCTGTAGTGATACCGGATATTCATCAGGATGAATCGAAAGCAGTGCTTTTGTATTTTTATTCTTATACTGTAATGCCTTGGCACTGATCATTTCCATACACAATAGTCCCGCGCCCTGCTCTTTGCATAGCAGACGAAATGGCAGGTCTGTTACACCTGCCATCGGCGCCAGAATGTATGGATGCTTGATTGTCACATTTCCTATCTGCATGTCCACTCCTTATACTCCGCGCAGACACTTCCGCCTACACGCTCTCTCTGGCTGTCTTTTTATTCTTCTCATAGATCAGTTCCAGACCCTTTAATGTCAGATTCTGATCATAATAATCAATAGAGTCTGTCTCTTTATAAATGATATTGCCCAGTCCACCTGTCGCTACTACCTTCGCATCAGCAAACCCGGATTCTTCTTTCAACCGGCGAATCAGATACTCTGTCTGACCAATATATCCATATACAAGCCCCGCCTGCATACTGGAAATAGTCTCTCTCGCAAGGATCGTATCCGGCTTGCGGATCTCAATCTCCGGAAGCATCGCTGCCCCACCCCAAAGTGCTCTTGCTGATGTCCGGATACCAGGTGCCGTTACACCTATACCAAAAGTACCATCCGGTTCTACCAGGTCAAAAGTTGTTGCTGTTCCAAAGTCTACTACAATAATCGGTCCACCATATAATTTATAGGCTGCAACCGCATCCACAATTCGATCCGGCCCCGTCTGTCTTGGATTCTCTGTCGCTACTCGGATACCAGTCTTGATCCCGGCTGACACGATCACCGGCTTATGTCCAAAATATTTAATAATAGCACCACTGAATGAATGCATAATATCCGGTACAACAGACGCAACGATAACTGCATCAATCTCATCCGGATTCATATTCTGATTCCTTAAAAGCTCTCTTAGCGTAATACCATATTCATCGGAAGTTCTTGACATCATCGTTGTCATACGGAACTTTCCCAAAAGCTCTCTGTCATCGAATACTCCCAGCGTAATATTCGTATTCCCTATATCTATTGCAAGTAACATAGCGTCCTCCTATTCCTTACCATCCAGATCCATGTCTTCATTCAAAAAGAATACACGAAAATACATCTGAAGTGCTTCCAGCAGATCCGATTTCTCTGTCTGCAGCTTTTTAATCAGCAAGCGGCTGCCAATATCATCAAATGTCGGATCAAAATCTTCGGATGTAACCTCAAAGCACAGTTCGCCATTCTCTTCAAACACGAGTGTTAATACGCCTCCGACATCGTGCACATACAACACACACATAATCTTTAACTCTTCTTTTACATGATCCGGAAGTCCTTCAAAATCCGGATTCAGATAATACTTTTCGTTATAAGAGTTGGCTCCACAGAGCACAACTTTATCATCATACATACCCATATATTCCTCTTACCGATACCTCTCCGGCATAGATCGTCTCGACCTGCCCATTTTCCCGGCGCACCAAAAGCTCGCCATTTTTATCAATACCGATGGCATGTCCAGTATATTCATGCCCCGGCTCCAGCACACGCACCTCCCGGTCTCTGTTGACAAGCATTTCGTTATACCGCTCCCAGATCACCGACAGATCCCCTTCTTTTTCAAATTGCTCATAATATATCTCAAAGCGCTTCATCACTTCTGCCACAAGTTCAGCCCGCTTTACAGACTGTGCACCAGCCAGATCCAGCGATGAGGCCTTATCTTTCAATTCCTCTGGAAATGTCTGCTGGTGCACATTAATACCTACACCAATCACCACATAGTGGATCCACGTCATTTCCGTACTCATCTCAGTCAGGATACCACAGACCTTCCTGCCATCCATCACAATGTCATTCGGCCACTTGATTCCCGGCGTGAGCCCGGTCACCGTCTGTATGGCATCTGCCACGCTCTGCGCCATCAGTACCGTAAGCATCGGCGCCTGTTCCGGCTTGATACCCGGTCTCAGAAGTAGCGTCATATAAATCCCGGTACCTTCCGGTGACTCCCAGACCCTACCGCGTCTTCCTTTCCCGGCAGATTGATGACCTGCTACTACCAGAGTACCGTGAGGTGCTCCCTCATCAGCAAGTCGCTTTGCCTTCACATTAGTAGAATCTATGACTGGACAATAAAAAACGCTGCATCCGGCCCATTTCGTCTGCAGACGACTCTCAATCTCTGCCTGCGATATCACATCCGGAACACTTACCAGATGATAGCCTTTGCCATGCACCGCTTCTATATCATACCCTTCCGCTTTCAACTGTTCTATTACTTTCCAGACAGCAGTTCTGGAAACCTTTAACTGGTTACAGAGCTGCTGTCCTGATACATATCCCTCCGCACTGCGGAGCATGGATAATATTTCTTTTTTCATTTATTCACCCAGTGTAGCCACCATAATTGCTTTGATCGTATGCAGGCGGTTCTCTGCCTCATCAAACACCTTGGATGCTTCACTTTCAAATACTTCCTCAGTTACTTCTTTTCCTTTGTTAGCCGGCAGACAGTGCGAGAAAATTGTAGTATCTTTACCTGTTCTTGCCATCAGCGCACTGTTGATCTGGTAAGGTACTGCAAGACGGATACGCTCCTGCTCTTTTCTTTCCTCACCCATAGAATACCACACGTCTGTATACAGCATATCAGCGCCTTCTACTACATCCAGCTTATCAGATACTGTTACGGTAGATCCTGCTTCTTTCGCCAGCTTCTCACAGGTCTCTACTAACCATGTTTCCGGCCACAACTGCTTCGGAGCTGAAATTGCAACATCAATACCAATCTTTGCACAGGCAACCATCAGACTGTTCGCTACGTTGTTACGTCCATCTCCAAGATACACTACCTTCAATCCCTTCAGGTATCCGAAGTGCTCTTTCAGTGTCAGCATTGTTGCTAACGGCTGTGTCGGGTGCCACTGATCTGTCAGTCCGTTCCAGACAGGTACACCACTGTGTTCAGCCAGTTCTTCTACATAAGAATGGTCAAAGCCACGGTATTCGATACCATCAAACATTCTTCCCAGTACACGGGCTGTATCTTCGATACTCTCTTTTTCACCAAGCTGCAGTTCACTTCCTGCAAGGTAAGTTGCCAGAGCACCCTCTTCCTGTGCCCCGATGGTGAATGAACATCTGGTTCTGGTAGACGGTTTTTCGAAAATAAGTGCAATGTTCTTATCCTTCAGGCTATTGCCTCTGATGCCTTTCTTTCTCTTCTCTTTCAGATCCTGCGCCAGATCTACGAGATAAACAATCTCCTCCGGTGTAAAATCAAGTAATTTCAAAAAACTGCGTCCCTTTAAATCCATGTCTTTTTCCTCTTTTCTTTATGTTTTATTCTTCTGTCGTATCTTTTCCAATCTCAGTCACGGATTTCACCAGCCCGGCGATCCCCTGAATTTCAGATGGAATAATGATCTTAGTAGCCTTACCATCTGCCGCCTTGGCAAATGCTTCCAAGCTCTTCATTGTAAGCACTGCCTCATCTGCTCCTGCTTCCTTCAGAAAACGGATACCGTCTGCATTTGCCTGCTGTACTTTCAAAATCGCCTCTGCCTGACCTTCTGCTTCTTTGATCATCTTTTCCTTCTCCGCTTCCGCGCGCAAAATTGCTGCCTGCTTCTCAGCCTCTGCATCCAGGATTGCAGATTCCTTATGTCCTTCTGCCACCAGGATCGTAGACTTCTTCTCGCCTTCTGCACGAAGGATAGCCTCACGTCTCTCACGCTCTGCTTTCATCTGCTTCTCCATCGCATCCTGGATTGCTGCCGGCGGAATAATATTCTTAAGTTCTACTCTGTTCACCTTAATGCCCCACGGATCTGTTGCCACATCCAAAGAAGCTCGCATCTTAGTATTGATCGTCTCTCTTGAAGTAAGTGTCTGGTCAAGTTCCAGATCTCCAATAATATTACGAAGTGTTGTAGCTGTCAGATTCTCAATCGCCATGATAGGATTCGCCACACCATAGCAGAACATCTTCGGATCTGTGATCTGATAAAACACAACCGTATCAATACGCATCGTTACATTATCTTTGGTAATTACCGGCTGTGGTGCAAAGTCTACTACCTGCTCTTTCAGATCCACTCGTCTTGCCACACGGTCAACGATCGGAAGCTTCACATGAAGTCCTGTTCCCCATGTTGCCTGATAAGCACCGAGTCTCTCTATTACTAATGCCTGTGCCTGCCGTACAATACGCACACAGGATACTACAACTCCAATCACGATTAAAAGAATTAAGATTCCTAACATACTGAAAATACCTGCCACCATAACTAATCCTCCTTTGCCTTTACAATCAACTTAACTCCCTGGATTCCCTGGATCATCACAACCGTATCTTTTGCAATGAAACCAGACATCTCTTCTGTCTTCGCCGACCAGATCTGCCCGTTCACTTTTACCTGTCCTGATGCATGCAGCGTATCCACATCTTCCAGCACCAATGCCTGCTGCCCGATCAGACTTTCCACATTCGTTTTCTGTCTGTTCTGGTTAAAATACTTCACCGCAATCGGTCTCGTCAGTACCAGCAGCAGAACCGATACGATGATAAATACCACAACCTGTACCGGCATCCCAAAGCCTAACACTGACATCAGAAGCGCCGCCAGCGCACCTCCGGCAAACCAGATCGTTGTAAGTCCCATGGTCAGAAGTTCGATCACAATGAGTACAATAAATATAATCAACCATCCCATTGTCTCCATAAGAATCCCTCCTTCGATTATGGTTCCATAACGGTTGGTATCATTATAATTATTCCATCTTCAAAAGTCAATGCCGACGTTGGCGCCCCGCTTCAAACATCACTACCGTAGCTGCGATCGCCGCATTCAGGGATTCCACCTGACCTGCCATTGGAATCTTAATATATGTATCCGCAAGTTCAGCCACCTGATCTCTGAGACCGTTACCCTCGTTGCCCACAAAAAATGCTGACGGTGTGCGATAATCCGGCTCATCGTAGGCAAGCTCTCCTGCCAGGTGTGTTGCATAAGTACGGATACCATGCTCTTTCATCTGCCGAATCACATCCGTTACGTTCTCCACATACACAAACGGCACACGAAACACAGATCCCATCGTTGAACGAATAACCTTCGGATTATACACATCCACACAGTCGGAGCTCATGATAATCCCTGTTACAGCTGCCGCTTCCGCAGTCCGTAATATCGTCCCCATATTCCCTGGATCCTGAAGATTATCTAACAGCATGATAAGCGGTACCTGTTCCGGTGCTTTAAGTTCCTTTTCAAGCCACGCTTCTCCCTGATTCTCCTGTGTCACCACACACAACACTCCCTGAGGCGTCTTGGTATCCGACACCAAATTCATCACGGTATCCGTCAGCACCTCCATCTGGCATCCACTCTTCTTATGCTTTGCATCCACCAGTGCTTTTTCCTTTTTATAGAAATGTTCGGTCACATAGATTTCCAGAAGTCTGTCCTCCGGCACTTCCTCGAACATCCGAAGTCCTTCTGTAAGAAATACCTTTTCTGTATCTCTGGCTTTCCTTTTCTTTCTCAAATTCACAAGTCTTTTTACCTTTGCATTGGATGTACTGGTAATCATAGTATTCTCCTAAATCTTCAAATAAATAAGCGGATTCCTGTTGGAACCCGCCCGAATAACTGTTATCAGAACTATTACTACATCTTGAATCTGTATCCTACACCCCAGATTGTCTCAATATACTGCGGGTTGGATGTATCCATCTCGATCTTCTCACGGATTTTCTTAATATGAACCGTCACCGTTGCTATATCTCCGATGGATTCCATATCCCAGATCTCGCTGAACAGTTCATCCTTAGTATACACATGATTCGGATGACTTGCAAGAAATGTGAGCAGATCAAATTCTTTTGTGGTAAATGCTTTCTCCTGACCATTAACCCACACTCTTCTGGCCGTTGTATCGATCTTCAGACCGCGGATCTCAATGACCTTGTTCACCTCCGCTGCGCTTCCGATCAGTCTCTCATATCGTGACAGATGTGCCTTAACTCTTGCCACCAATTCACTGGGACTGAACGGTTTGGTCATATAATCATCAGCTCCCAGACCCAGACCCCGGATCTTATCAATATCATCTTTCTTCGCAGATACCATGATGATTGGTGTATTCTTCTCTTCACGAAGCTTGCGGCAGATTTCAAATCCATCCATTCCCGGAAGCATCAGATCCAGAATTACCAGATTATAGTCCTCCTCCATTGCTTTCTGGTAACCGATCAGTCCGTCATTCGCCACTTCTACATCAAACCCGGACAGTTCCAGATAATCCTTTTCCAAATCTGCAATTGCTACTTCATCCTCTACTATTAATATCTTACTCATGAATCGGTACCTCCTGATATTTTCTTAATACAAAATACATGGTCGTACCAGTGCCTTCCCGGCTGGTCGCCCAGATCTTGCCACCATGCTCCTCAACGATTTTCTTTACAATAGACAAGCCAATGCCGCTTCCTCCCTTCGAAGAATTACGAGATGCATCTGTCCGGTAGAATCGTTCGAATATCTTCGTCAGATCCTTCGCTGCGATACCTTTACCATTATCTTCCAATTCCACCTGTACAAAATCTCCTACATCCTTCACACGCAGATTGATCATGCCTTTCGCTTTGTCCATATATTTGAGTGAATTATTAATAATATTGTGGATCACTCTCTTAATCTGCTCTGCATCTGCGATGATCTTCACATCACCTTCTACGTAATTAAAATATCCAAATTCTACATTTTTAGACTCAAGTTCCATGGAAAGTTCTTCCGCGCAGTCGTCAAAATATGCATTAACCGGGATAGTATTAAAATTATACGGAATACGATTCGTATCGATCTTAGAATACAACGTCAGCTCATTGATCAGCGTGTTCATCTCATTAGCCTTGTTGTAGATCGTCCGTACATACTTGTCAATCTTTTCCGGTGTATCTGCCACGCCATCCATAATACCTTCTGCATAGCCCTTAATCGTGGTCACAGGTGTCTTCAGATCGTGAGAGATATTGCTGATCAGTTCCTTATTCTCTTTATCAAACTGGATCTTCTCTTCCGCGCTCTCTTTCAGACGTATTCGCATATCTTCAAAGTTCTGATATACCTGACCAAATTCATCATTATCAGCTTTTGGCATCTCAAAATCCAGATTGCCATTCTTAATATTCTCCGCAGCCTTCTGGATCTTTGCCACCGGTCCCATGACTGCTCTGTATATCCACACGATCAGTGCTGCGATTGTAAAAAGCAGGATCAATACCACAATGATTACAATTTCTCTCGCCATCGCACGTACTTCCGGCATCACAGTTCCCACATCCGTAACAAGAAATGCACTGCCCTCTTCACCATCTTCATACTGAAAATCAATCTGCTTTACAAGCGCCTGCGCTTCACCTCCAAGATAAATACTGTTCTCCGATGGAGTTCTGTTCTCATCATATTCCGGCAACTGGCTGATCACCGCTTCTGCTTCATCATAGTCTGTACCCATATATGCCATCATGTCATTCCTGCGCACCAACAGATAAGACTTCTTCTCTTCCAGTTCCTGATTAATCTTCTCCAGAAATGCCGCATCTTCCATCTTCTGTGGTGTCCGGTCGATCTCATTACACAATTCTCTGTACGGCTCCATCGTCAACTGTCCAAGTGTCTTGATTGAGTTAGACAGGCTCTCTACCGAAGTCCCACTGATACCATATGTCTTTTCTATACAATTCATCTGGTACTTTCCCACCGCAAATATAACACTTCCCGATAGAATAACCGGCAAGATCACGACTGTAAGAAATGCTACCACCAGTCTCGTCTTCAGCTTCATAATCAATAACCTCTTTATCTAAAAGTTATTCTTATCATAGCACAAAAATGGGTGCTTCTCACCAAAGCACCCATAAACATTTCTAAACTTTTTATAAAACAACAAGATACTCTTACAGATATGCTTTCAGTGCATCCACCTTGTCTGTCTTCTCCCACGGAAGCTCGATATCTGTACGTCCAAAGTGTCCGTAAGCCGCTGTCTGTTTGTAAATCGGACGTCTCAGATCCAACATCTTGATCATGCCTGCCGGACGGAAGTCAAAGTTCTCTCTCAGGATCTCAACCAGCTTCTCATCCGATACTTTTCCTGTGCCGAATGTATCTACTCTGATGGAAGTCGGACAAGCCACGCCGATTGCGTAAGAAAGCTGAATCTCACACTTCTTGGCAAGTCCTGCTGCCACGACATTCTTAGCCGCATAGCGTGCTGCATAAGCTGCTGTACGGTCTACCTTTGTGCAGTCTTTACCTGAAAATGCACCACCACCATGACGAGCCATTCCGCCATAAGTGTCTACGATGATCTTACGACCTGTCAGTCCGCTGTCTCCGTGAGGTCCGCCGATTACAAAACGTCCGGTTGGATTCACAAAGAACTTGGTATCAGCATCTACCATATTAGCCGGGATCGTCTCATCAAATACGTATTTCTTAATATCCTCATGGATCTGCTCCTGAGTCACCTCCGGATCATGCTGTGTAGAAAGTACAACAGCATCCAGACGAACCGGTCTGTCCTTCTCATCATATTCTACAGTAACCTGAGTCTTTCCATCCGGTCTCAGATATGGCAGAGTTCCATTCTTTCTTACCTCAGTAAGCTTCATAGCCATCTTCTGTGCCAGCGCGATCGGATATGGCATCAATGTTTCTGTCTCATCAGAAGCATAACCGAACATCATACCCTGATCTCCTGCTCCGATAGCGTCGATTTCTTCGTCAGACATGGTATGTTCTTTTGCTTCCAGCGCCTTATCAACACCCATAGCAATATCTGTAGACTGCTCATCCAGTGCTACTACTACACCGCAGGTATCTGCGTCAAATCCATATTTGCCACGAGTATATCCAATCTCACGTACCGTATCACGTACGATCTTCTGAATATCCACATATCCTTTTGTTGTAATCTCTCCCATAACCACAACCAGACCTGTAGTAGTGCATGTCTCACATGCCACACGGCTCATTGGATCCTGTTCCATAAGTGCATCCAGGATCGCATCTGAAATCTGGTCGCACATTTTGTCCGGATGTCCTTCAGTTACTGACTCTGATGTAAATAATCTTTTTTCCATCTTCTTGTGTTCCTTTCTGTTGTGTAAGTATATCTTTTTATTAGCTGCATGATTATATATTCTCGACCAGGCTAACGCCTGCCCGATGTGCAATCAATGCTCTTTCATTTATTGCACAAAAAGCAGCCCACCAAGTGGACTGCTTTATTTCGTAGTTATAAACCAATCCTCTTATTGTTCGATTTGCTCGCTCAGGTTGGCACCTTCCTCCAATGGGGGTTGCCGCAGCTTCTCAGATCCTTTGTATCTCCACTGCTCTGAATAAGAGTTAGTCATAGTCAGGGACTTTTGCCCCTGCCATCATATTATTCAATTGTCTGCCGCCTCTAGCTGACTTTCAGCGTAAATCTGCGAATCTCACGTTCTGTACTGACACGCTCGATCACTGCGCCAAGGCCTCTCAACTTCTCTTCAAACCGCTCATATCCTCTCTGGATATATACGATGTCATCTACAATTGTAATACCATCTGCTGCAAGTCCTGCGATGCAAAGCGCAGCTCCTGCACGTAGATCCGGTGCACTGACACGTGCTCCCGAAAGCTTCTCCACACCTTCGATCGAAGCGGAATTACCTTCTACCTTCACACATGCACCCATGCGGGCAAGTTCATCCAGATATTTGAAACGGTTTTCAAAAATACTTTCAGTAATCATACTTGTCCCTTTACAAAGAGCAAGCGTAACACCAATCTGTGGCTGCATATCTGTCGGGAATCCCGGATATGGCAAAGTCTTTACATGTGTACTGGTGAGTCCTCCCTTGGAAACCACGCGTACCGCATCATCAAACTCTTCTACTTCACAGCCAATCTCTAACAACTTGGCAATGGTTGCTTCCAAATGCTTCGGAATGACGTTACAGACAGTCACATCACCCTTGGTAGCTGCTGCTGCAAACATAAATGTTCCGGCTTCAATCTGATCCGGAATAACAGAATACTCTGTTCTGTGCAGGGAACGCACACCTCGAATCTTGATCACATCGGTACCTGCGCCACGGATATTAGCACCCATGCTGTTCAGGAAGTTCGCCACATCTACTACATGAGGCTCTTTTGCCACATTCTCCATGATCGTCAGTCCATCAGCCATAGCTGCTGCCATCATGACATTGATCGTAGCACCTACACTGACAACGTCAAAATAAATATGCTTGCCGACAAGCTTCTCTGCCTCAGCAATGATCTTGCCATGCTCGATCTCAACCTCAGCTCCCAGAGCACGGAATCCTTTCAGATGCTGGTCGATCGGACGGCTTCCGATATTGCATCCGCCCGGAAGCGCCACAACTGCTTTCTTGTACTTGCCGAGTAACGCACCCAGCAGATAATATGACGCCCGGATCTTCTTGATATACTCATATTCGATATCAAAATTAGTAATTCCTTTACCATTGATCCTTACCGTATGTCTGTCAATACGGTGAACGGATGCGCCGATTCCGGCTATAGCGTCCAATAATACATTAATATCATTCACATCTGGCAGATTATCGATCAAAACCGTCTCGTCAGTCATAATAGCTGCCGCAAGAATAGCCAGAGCTGCATTCTTAGCGCCGCCAATCTCCACTTCCCCAACAAGCGGATTGCCGCCTTTGATAATATACTGTTCCATTTTGCACCTCAATTATTTTCTATTTATACTCTCGCCTTTATGTCCCAATATATATGGCACGTAAATCCAATTTCAATTAAATAACATTATTCGTATAGTCTAGTATACATCAGTAATAAGTATTTGTAAAATCTTTTTTACAACCCCGTAAGATTTTCGTAACATTTACCAATATTATTCCTGCCCGAAAACCTCTACTACTTTACCAATAGTTTCAGACAATGTCAATCCATCTTCGCAAATTGTAACATCTGCATACTTTTCAAACAACACTCTGCGCTCTTCATAGAGATCCTTAAGCGTCTGTCCTTCCCGCAACACAACCCCTCGCTTCTTTGGATCTCCGATTCTTTCTTTTATTGTTTGATAACTGGTCTGTAAATATACTACCGTACCAATTTCTTTGTAATGTTTCATGGCATTTTCACAGTATACCACACTTCCTCCCGGTGCGATCACTGACCGTTCCGCTTCAAGATCTGCGTTTACCTGATCTTCAATCACCAGGAAACCATCCTCCCCTTTTTCTGCAATGATCTCCCTGAGCAATGCTTGCTCCTGCTTCTGGATCAGCAGATCTGTATCTATAAATTCATAACCAAGCCTTTTTGCCAGTACAACTCCAACTGTGCTTTTGCCTGATGCCGGCATACCAATCAATATAATATTATCCATGCATCTGCTCCTTATCTTCTGCTCTGTCTCATTTTTGCGCAATCAGTATAGCATACGTTTTGTATTCTGTACAAGGCTAACCTTTTGGAAATGCGATCCCCTGATAATACTTCTGATTATATTTGCGCTGATCACTGCGACGCTTATAGATTTCCTGATAAAGCATCACTTGTATCAGATCCCGTATCCAGGATTCATCCGCACCCTTTCCTTCGCTTCGGATCAACTTTTCAATCACTTGATCTTTTTCTGCTCTGTCATACACGCGTCTTCCCATCAAGTGCAGCTGAAGCTGATCCGGATATTCATCAAACATCACACTTCCTTCATATGCAACACGGTCACATTCATCCTCTATATATGGAAGAAGCTGCTTCGCCGCATCCGGATACATACTTTTCATATATTCAAAATCCATCCGTTCTCTGCGCTCATCATCATATAAAAGTGGTGTAGGATATGCCATATAATATGGTAATTTCTGATCCATCTGTGATTCCTCCTGCGATTCGACTGTCATTCTGCTTCATTATATGCAAAATCCACGTCTGCGTGATTGCCTTTCCCTCCCACATCCGTTATAATGAAATCAATCATTACGGCTGACAGCCGCTATACTAAGGAGTTTACTATGGCATCATCATCAAAAAAATCAACCACCATTGTGAATCAGTACCAGTACACGGATCCACTGATGGTAGAAGTGCAGGACGGCTACGCCGCACAGACCTACAAGAACTATATTACACTGATCATCATTGCTCTGATCTGTGCATTCTTTACCTGGCGAGAATACAACACCCACAAAGGTGTGCTCTGTATACTCTTTGCAATCATTGTTGTATTATGTGTAATCGCTACTATTGTGTCGCTGGTCAGCACAAATAAGAGAAAAAAAGCTGAGATTCAGGCTTTCCGCGACAGTTATTCAAAAGACGGCTATGATCTCATGATCACAATTGAGGGCACACGCATCCGCTCTTATAAGAATAATGCACCGGATGTAGATCTTCGCAAAAATGATGTGCGCGGTGTATTCGAGACAGAACGTTTCTTCGTGTTCCAGCTTACAGGCGGCATACTGCTGCCACTGAAAAAAGACGCATTCATTAAAGGAGATGTAGAAGCTTGTCGGAATTATATTCCGGAATTAAAAAAGAAATAAAATAACTTTTTATGATATGCTACCCTCATATAGGACAATGAAAAAATCCTACATGGGGGTATTCTCATGTCCAGAGTCGCTCATCGTATCGATAATATATCATCAGAATACCTTGCATTATTTATTTTCTAATTTCACAGAAAGTGTTCCCCCAATTGAATTCAAGTATCGAATAATTGTTTCCAATGTTCCACCTTTACCTTTTTCCAATCTGCTAATAGCCTGTTGTGATAATCCAGATCTTTCACTTACCTGCTTTTGTGTCAGAGAATTTGCCTTTCTCGCATCTATAAGTGCTTGCTTAAACTCCATTTCTGCTTTAAATATTTCATGTTGCCGCTTCAGTTGTTCATCAGAATCAATTAATTGATTAATAATTGCTTCTTCTTTTTTTCCATCACTTTTCACCAACATTCCAATCACCTCTTAAATTAGATTTTCCCGTTTTGCACGTTCCAATGCTTTTTCTATCTCTTGCTTCTCCGCTTTTCCTTTTTGTTTTTTACATATATGTAGAAAAGCGACTCCATTCGTATCTACAATCACATACATTATACGCGTTTGTGACACTCTGATTTCCCATAACTTTCCACGCAACTGCCTTGTATCAATTTTTTCAAATGCATCCATTCCGTGCTTACGTATTTCCTGCCTGATATCATAAATTTCCAACCGCTCTTTTGCACTCAGCTTATCAATGTAATTTGTAATCACATTCTTTCCACCACGAGTTGTGTAATCATATATATCCATAATGTATTTCCTCTTTCATATTACATCAATATCGATGTATTTTCAACGTTTATTTTGCACTTTATGTCCACAATACATTATTCGCATTCATATGTCAATTGATATTTACTTTTTTTCTTCATTCACAATACATACTTACATTTCTACATAGAGACTTGTTGCATAAAAAAAGCCACGGGCATGATACCCGTGACTTTCTTCACATTCTTTTAATCCTTCCACTCTAATCGATGCAGATGTCCTTCCAGATTCATCCCTCTGAATCCATTCTGGCGCAGTGCCTCATACAGCACAATTGCCACAGAATTGCCAAGATTCAGCGACCGAATATCTCCAAGCATCGGAATGCGGATGCTGTCTTCTTTGTGCTCTACCAATACCTCTTCCGGGATACCTGCGCTTTCTTTTCCGAACATAATATAGCAGTCCGGCTCGTATTTCACATCGGTATATACATTCGGTGCTTTGGTCGTCGCCATGTAGATCTTCGCTCCCGGATTCTTTTCCATGAAATCATTAAAATCAATGTAAGTTGTTACGTCAAGATCTTTCCAATAATCCATACCCGCACGCTTCAAACTCTTTTCATCCAGTCGGAAACCCAGCGGTTCGATCAGATGAAGCCTTGTTCCTGTTGCCACGCAGGTACGTCCGATATTCCCCGTATTTGCCGGGATTTCCGGCTCATATAATACAATATTTAACATTTGCTTAATCCTTCTTAATGTTCGTATGCGCTCAGAAAATACGTGCCTGCAATGGACTCGTATACGCCATTCACCTGTCTGCGTTCCAACATATGATATACCTCTTCATGCGCTTCATACAGTTCTTCACCACGTCCTGATTCCAACATTCCCTTTACGGAATAATATCTGGTAGAGTGAGTCAGCACACGTGTGATCGCATTGATCTTCAATACCATTGCATTGTGTCCCATATCTGCGATCATATCATGGAACTTATTGTCAATTTCAAACACTTCATCTACGTTAGGGTTCTTCTGTGTCATACTTGCTTTCATAACTCCAAGATGCTCTTTCAATTCTGCCAGTTCTTTATCGGAAGCCTTCTCGATCGCAAGACGCATAACACCGCTCTCTATCATCGTCCGCAGTTCATTCAGCTCCTGCTCATTCTGCTGATTTAATATAATTCCATAAACCATAGGATCAATCAGACTCTCGGAAAATCCGTCACAGACAAAAGTTCCATCTGCGCGGCGTATCTCCAGCACTCCAATATATACAAGTATCTTTACAGCTTCTCTGATCGAGTTCCTGGCTACTCCCATCTGCTCAGCCAGCTCCATCTCTGTCGGTATACGGTCTCCCGGTTTCAATTCTCCACTGACAATTGCTTCTGTCAGTCTATCGATCACACGCTGTACGACAGATGATCTGTTAATTTTTTTTAAGTATTCGGCCATCTGTTCATTCCTTTCTTAACATCCAATGTTATTCATTATCTGTTTATCATATTATACACAAACTCAGACTGACATTTCAACCTGTTTTACACTTAAATATACATAAAACCCGCCATTCTTTCAAATAGCGGGTTCTTCAATGCACTGACTGGATGCATTGGGAGGATTATTCAGAACATAATGATACTTGGGTTGATGATTCAGCGTCTGACTTAATCCATGTGAGATCCACCGTTGATGTCGATCTCTTCACCAGTAATATAGGAAGCTTCCTTAGAAGCGAGAAATACAATTGCGTCTGCAACTTCCTGAGGCTCTCCAGGACGTCCCATTGGGATTCCATCAATAACAGCGTCTGCCTGTTCCTTTGGAAGTGATTTCCAGATCTCTGTGTTGATCAAGCCAGGGCATACACAGTTTGTTGTGATACCATAAGAAGATACTTCACGGGCAAGGTTCTTAGAGAATCCAAGTACTGCGGCCTTAGAAGCTGAGTAATGAGCTCCGCCAAAAATACCGCCGCCGCGTTTTCCGGATACAGATGACAGGTGTACAATACGTCCATAGTTCTGTTTCTTCATCACTTCGCATACTGCCTGTGTAATCAGGAACAGACCAAACATATTTACATTGAAGATACGTTTGATATCATCAAGTGTCATATCTGCAACAGTTACTTTCTGTGAAATACCTGCGTTATTTACAAGTACATCAATACGTCCATATTTGTCTACGATTGTGTTAACCAATTCCTTAACTGCTTCCGGATCTGTCAGGTTAGCCGCATATCCTGTAGCATCGATGCCCATTTTCTTCATTTCTTCTACATTAGCATCACATCCTGCCTGGTTGATATCACAGATAACAACCTTAGCACCCTGTTTGCCAAATGTCTGGGCGATCACACGTCCCATTCCTTTTGCAGATCCTGCTCCTGTTACTAATACTACCTGATTTGTAAAATCTAACATTTTCGTTTCCTCCTGTTTTAACCTTTACGCGATTACTGCAGCTCTTCTGCTGTCTTTACGATATTTTCTACAGTGATTCCGTTCATAGCGAGCAGTCTCTCGTAAGGAGCTGACTGTCCATACTGATCCTGTACACCGATTCTTTTTACAATACCTTTGCCCATCTCAGCTGCCACTTCACATACTGCTGATCCAAGTCCGTTCAGGATGTTATGATCTTCAACTGTGATAACCTTGCCAATCTCATTGATACAAGCTGTAACTGCTTCTGTATCCAGAGGTTTGATGGTGTGCATATCCAGCACTCTTGCTGTGATTCCTTTTGCTTCCAGCTCTTTTGCTGCATCCAGTGCCAGACGTACAGTATCACCATTTGCGATAATCGCAACGTCTTTACCTTCTTTGAGCTGGTTTGCTTTACCGATTACAAATTCTGCATCCTCATCATAAATCTGTGGAATTGCATCACGTGTAAAGCGAAGATACATTGGTCCGTATGTTTCCGCTGCCTGACGTGTCAGTTTCTTAGCTGCCACATAGTCTGCCGGCATAATAACTGTCATATTAGGAAGTGTACGAAGAACGCCCATATCCTCGATTGCCTGATGTGAAGCTCCATCGTTAGCCGGAGTCAGTCCACCATGAGAGCATGCAATCTTTACGTTCAGATTCGGATAGCAGATTTCCTGACGGATCATCTCGCACATACGAAGGGAACCGAATACTGCATAAGTTACTACAAATGGAACCTTTCCGCA
>OLQK01001120.1_pt1 | contig 19662 bp, 16 predicted proteins | sample 1672501 | NCBI WGS metagenome assembly OLQK01 (sample SAMEA3136693, study PRJEB25190) | human gut metagenome | biome: human gut; feature: human-associated habitat; material: faeces | place: Austria | collected 2013 | reverse complement strand
AAAATACCCCCATATAGGACTTTTATATTTCATTGTCCTATATGAGGGTAGCATACCACCGCATAAATACGGGCTATTTTTTTATTTTATTTTCATTAGGGCTATTCATTTTTGGAAGTTAAGGAAATAGAAAATAATTCTTGTGCATGTATCTCCACAGCGATATAATAAAAGAAAAACTTGGAGTGATCATAATGAAAAAAACATTATACCATGGTTCACAAAATATCATCACAATACCGCAATATGGAAAAGGTGCAAGAAATAATGATTATGGAAAAGGATTTTACTGTACGGAAGAGATAGAACTTGCCAGAGAATGGGCGTGTGCAAAGCAGACAAATGGATATGTTAATTGTTATGAATTAGAATTATCTGAGTTGAACATATTAAATTTGAACAGTTCAGAGTACAATATTCTGAACTGGCTAGCATTACTTGCAGATAACCGGACATACTGGCAGAGGGGAAGTATTGCAGAAGAGGCAAAAAAATACTTGAAAGATAATTTTTTGCCGGATATTTCAGAATATGATGTAATCATAGGATACCGGGCGGATGATTCATATTTTACTTTTGCACAGGATTTTGTTGCAGGTGTTATATCGATGCAAAAGCTTGCAGAAGCCATGAGACTTGGTAAGCTGGGAGAACAGATTGTGCTCAAAAGTCCAAAAGCATTTGAACAGATAAAATATCTGGGGCATGAACTGGTGGATGCTGAAATATATTATGCAAGAAAAAAAGAACGGGAAAGAGAAGCAAGAAAAGAATATCGGCTCCGGCGCAGTCAGAAAGCAGATATTCGGGAACTATTTATTCTGGATATCATGAGGGAGGAAATGAAAAATGATGATCCACGCTTATTCTGAAGATTATCTGGTATCAGCACAGAGAATATTGGGAGATATGCTTGATTATGCAGTTAATACGTATGCATTTGATCCGGATTCATTTTATCAGATGTTTCTTGTGTCGGATGTTTCTTCACAATTTCAGAATGGCAATCCGACATACGTTGCCGGGAAGACCGGATGTGAGATTGTAAAAGAGATCATACATTCTGCAGGAATAGAGATGCAGGAATTAGAGGATGAAATGTATCTGGATAAGTCACCGGAATACTGGGCAGGCTGGGCACTGGCATATTATCAGTGGTATACAGGAAGAACGTTTATAAAGATATACAAAGTAGTGTCTGTACAGGAACTGTTAGATATGTATGATGTCTATCATGAAATGGATATTCAAAAGTTTGTCGATGAGATAAATGAACGATGGGAGGCCTTTTATACAGACACCAATCTGAAAAGAATAAGATTAATTTCCGGGTTATCTCAGAGAGAACTGGCAGAATTATCGAATGTACCACTCAGACAGATTCAGCTTTTCGAACAGAGACAACGGAATATCAACCATACCAGAGCTATCGATGTACTGAAACTTGCGAAAATTCTGGGATGCAAAAGTGAAGAATTACTGGAAATCTGATTCAGATATGAGAATGGAGATAATATAGAAATTACCAGAGGAAAATTCATGAGTAAAACTACAATTATAACCAACGTACAAACTCGGCTCTTTGAGCTGCAAGACTTAAAATACCGTGATTTTCACGCAAAACTAATGCCGACAGTCAACAAAGAAAAGATCATCGGCGTTCGGACACCGGCACTTCGTATATTTGCGAAGAATTATGGAAAGACAGAAGAAGCAAAAGAATATCTGCAGATATTGCCGCATCAGTACTATGAAGAAAATAACCTGCACGGACTTTTAATCGAACAGATCAAAGACTATGATATTTGTCTGAAGGAAATAGACCGTTTCCTTCCATATATCGATAACTGGGCGACCTGTGATATGCTTGCGGTCAAGGTAGTGAAGAAACATCTGGACACCTTCATAGATGAAATATACCGGTGGATGGAATCTGATCATACATATACCATCCGGTTCGGTGTTAATATGCTGATGCGGTATTATCTGGAAGATGCATTTCGAATGGAATATCCGGAAAAAGTAGTACAGATCCGTTCGGAAGAATATTATGTAAATATGATGCGTGCATGGTATTTTGCGACGGCACTCGCAAAGCAGTATGAAAAGATATTACCATTTATCGAGGAACAAAAATTAGATGTCTGGACGCATAATAAGACGATTCAGAAAGCCATCGAAAGCTACCGGATCTCGCCAGAGCAGAAAGAGTATCTGAGAGGGTTAAAGATTAAAAAATGAAATCCATATCCATTTATACGATCACAAGAAATCAGAATATCGAACAGCTGCAAAAACTGGAACGTCAGTTATCGGGAAGAGACCATTTTCTGAAAATGCGGGAATGGGAACTGGAAAGTATGAAAGCACTGACAGCCGAATTGGAAACCTGCATGGAGGATGTATATGCACTTCGTTTCTTTTATTCATTTCAGATTCCGAGACTGGGAAAAGAATTTGATCTTCTGCAGATCAAGGAAGATCAGATTATTAATATTGAATTAAAAAGCGGTGTGGTATCGGATGAGGCCATTCGCAGACAGCTTTTGCAGAACCGCTATTATCTGTCGGTGCTTGGAAGAACGATTCATTCGTATACATATATCAGCAGTCAGAACCGTCTGGTAAGACTGACGAATCATGATCATATCGTAGAAGCAGACTGGGATGAATTGTGCAGAGCTTTGAAAAGGGAAAGTCCGGATTATGACGAGAATATCGAAGAATTATTCCGTGCAGAACTTTATCTGATCTCACCGCTCAGAGAGCCGGAACGCTTTTTACAGAAAGAATATTTTCTAACGGCACAGCAAAGAGATATCGAACGACAGATTTTAAAGGGAATCCGGATAAAACATTCCGGCTATTACTGGTTCAGTGGGCTTCCGGGAACGGGAAAGACATTGCTTTTGTATGATCTTGCGATGAAGCTGTCGGTACGTCAGAGAGTCTGCATGATTCATTGCGGAGAATCAGGAGAGGACTGGAGAATTTTACATAAACGTCTGCGCCGGATTGATTTTCTGTCGGATCGGCAGTTATCACTTCAGGCAGCAAAGCAGACGGGGACAGAAAATGTGTGTGCAGAAGAAGCATTTGATACATTTTTAAAGCCATACAGTGCCATTCTGGTGGATGAGGCACATCTGCTTTCCGTGGAGCAATTAAAGATATTAGAAGAATGTAAAAAGCAGATTTCGGTGATCTTCTCAAGCGATACAGAAGACATGATCTCACCAGAAGAACTGGGTCGTGAAATATCACAAAGGCTTGCCAGTCTGCCGGATGTGCAGAGTTTTCATCTGACGAACCGTATCCGTACAAATGCAGAACTTTCTTCCTTTATTCAGAACATGATGGATCTGTCGCGGAGAAAAGGGCAGAAGGGTTATCCTAATATTGAAGTGGTGTATGCGAATGATGATACAGAAGTAGTATGTTTGATGCAAGGCTATGCGAGACGGGGATATCTCTATCAGACACGTGATGATCAGATAGCGGTGAAAGATGTGAACCGTCTGGTGGCAGTACTGGATGAACGGTATTATTATGATGAGGACGGTTATCTCCGTGCGGGAAAGATTAGTGAAGGTTCTTATGAAATAACCCGTATAACAACGAGTGAAGACAGAAAATCAAATGTGAGACTTCTTTTTCATCAGCTGAATCAGGCAAAAGAAAAACTGGCGATTGTGATCAAAGACAATCCGTCAGTGTATGATACGATTTTGGATATATTACAGATGCGTAAAAACAGATAAAGCACTGTTTTTACGCATTTTCTAATACCAAAGTATTCATTCTACTGTTGCGAATTTTTATCAGTCATTTCCAGAGATTTTTCAGATATTTTCAGAAAGAAAATTTGCCTGGTTCCGAAATGCGTGGTACAATATTTTTCAGGTAAAATATTAAATCAGAGAGGTTTTTACAATGGAAGAAAAGAATTACAGTAAAGTACCGGTATTCGAAAATGGACTTGCACAGCCTGTTTTCAAATTCACAGACGGAAAGACAGGAAAAAAATACGATCCTGCGACATCAAGTATCGTAAGATACTGTGTATATGTGGAATCTGACTATGACATGGATGGAGACGGAAAGAGAGATCTCGTTAAAGCATTCATCCAGGTTCCAAGAAGTGCCGTAGAAGGCAATTATAAGGCGGCAACGTTATATGAGGCACGTCCGTATTGTGCCGGTGTACAGGCAGACGGATACGATCATATGAAAGAAGTGGAAAACAAAGAATATCGCAAATTTGACTTTGCAGATCTTGACAAGAAAGTGCCTGCACGTACTCCGGAAGGAATGATCAGTGCCATGGAACTTGCATTAAAGGCAGATCCGGCAGACTGGTATTATCCGGACAAGGGCAATAATAACAGCATGGTATATGAGAATCTGGATAACTTCAATTATTATCTGGTGCGCGGCTTTGCAGTTGTTGTCAGTGCCGGATTCGGAGCACTTGGCTCAGACGGATTCAACTATGTTGGTTCAGAGTATGAAAGAGATGCATTCAAATCTGTTGTAGAATGGCTGCATGGTGACAGAGTGGCTTATGCAGATCGTGAAGGAAAGATCGAGACCAAGGCAGACTGGGCGAATGGAAATGTTGCCATGACCGGAAGATCTTATGCCGGAACCATGCCATTTGCAGTTGCAACCACAGGTGTAAAGGGACTGAAAACAATCGTTCCGGTTGCAGGTATCGCAGACTGGTATACACAGCAGAACATGCAAGGCGCACAGCGCTACTGGCCAAAAGAGATGCTGAACAGTTTCCTGGCATATTTCTGTTCGAGCCGTTATAACGATGAGACACTGTCAGAGAAACAGTTGGATGACATCGCGGCATTCCATCATGAATTAAGTCTTCAACAGTTAAAATGCGGATTTGATTATGATCCGGATTTCTGGGGAGCCGGAAACTACCGTCTGCATGCAGATCAGATCAAGTGCAGTGCGCTGATCGTACATGGATTCAATGATGAAAATGTATCTACAAAGCAGTTCGAAATGATGCATACCGCATTCGAACAGGCGGGCCAGACGGTAAAACTGATCCTTCACCAGGGACCACATATCACACCGACGATGGCGAATAAGAATTACGGAATCCTGATCGATGGAAAGTTCTACGATGATATCGTAAATGAATGGATCTCCCATTATCTGTACGATGTAGAAAATGGTGCCGAAAAGATGCCGGAAGTACTTGCGCAGACAAACTATGACCAGAAAAAATGGGAAACAGAAAGTGCATGGGAAACAGAGTATACCATGAAGCTTACTTCAAAAGAAGAGAGTAAGACAGTGATTGATACAGACTGGGAAAAAGCTGGTGTCAGTGCAGAAAACTTCGATGATGTGATGGCACTGAAGTCTACAAATATGGCTCAGCGCTATGTGACAGATCCATTTGAAAAAGCCGTGACTGTACAGGGAACGGTATGCCTGAACTTAAAGGCAGCATTAAAAGACGGAAATATCGAAACAGATTTCGATCCGGAAAACAGAAACGATGTGGATACACTGACCATGCAGCTTGGTAATTCCAAAGTATCCGGTAAAATGGATGATGTAGAGATTGCAGTGCTTCTCTGTGATGTATGTGACGAAGAATTCGACAGCATCCAGACTGTAGATCCGGAAAGAAATATCGTTCCGGTAACGACAGTAAAAGAAGGCGGAATCATGAATGGCGGAGATCTTCCGGCATTTGATGAGGCAGAATTTAATACTGTACATAAAAAATACCGCGTGATCACACGTGCATTTGCAGATCTGTGTAATCCGGAAGCAGGTTATGCGCCGGAGACAGCACAGAACAGTATCGAGCTTAAAAAAGGCGAATATCATGATTACAGCGTATATCTCAATGCGACAAGATATATCGTAGAGCCGGGACACAGACTTGCAGTAGTTGTTGCAACAGAAGATCCGGTGAACTGTCTGATCCATAAGACATATTCGGTAGAGATTGATGACAACTCTGTGATGGTGGAAGTTCCTGTGACAAAAGCGAGTGAGGACATGGGACTGAATAAAGCGGAATAGATGGAATATCTATCGGAAATGAGAAAAGTACGAGCTGCTGGTTGAAAATATTAGAAGTAAATGATTGAAAAAATAAGAACTGCTGTTTTAGGAGTAAAGTCTTAAAATAGCAGTTCTTTTGTGTTGCCATGTGTTCGTAAGGAGCTGCTTGGCTGCCAAAACATCTGTAAGGAGCTTTGCCAATGGTAAGTTTTCTGTATCAGCAGACGTTTTTTCAAGAATTCATGGCCACAAATCCCGGAATTCATGGCCAGTTATAACAATATTTGTAACTATCGTGGTACAATGAATGCAATAATTATGTGAATAAATACGGAGAAAATATAAATGTTTCAGATAGCAATGATAGAAGATGAAGAACATACAAGACAGGAAGTGGAAAGACTTATTAGCCGGGAGTTCGAGAAACTTAAGGTGCAGGATATAACCACCGAAATATATAAAACAGCCGAAGAATTTCTGGAAGTTAAGAAGCACTACGATGTAGTTATCTCAGATATTGATCTTCCGGGGAAAAGCGGGATCGATCTGGGAAGCATTTTAAAGGCAGAACAAAAAGATATCTGCCTGGTATTCCTGACATCGTACGCCGAATTTGCAGTGGATAGTTATGTCCTCGAGGCATATCAGTATATTTTGAAAAGAGATATGAAAGAACGTTTGCCGGCAGTATTACAGAAAATTTATCAGGAAAAGCAAAAAGAGAGCCAGAATTTCTTCTGGATCGGTGGGGTGACGGACCGGAGAAAATTATATCATAAAGACATTATCTGTATCCGCAAGGTCAAAGGGCAGAAGTATGTTGAATTTGTAATGGTAAATGGCGCATACAAAGAACGTCTGGCGCTGCATCAGATTTTTGAAGATTTGAAAAGCCCGGCTTTTATATTTGCCGGAAGAAGTTATATTATCAATATCGATCATGTGGATCGGATCACGACGGCTGCCATCTATCTGGAAGACGGGATTAAGATTCAGGCAGGGGCAGAGACTATTCAGGATGTGAAGACACAGATCATGGAATACTGGAGAAATGTAGAATGAAAGAATGGACGAGAAAGCGAAAAGCAGATGTTTGTATGGGGATTCTGCTGCAAATATATTTCTTCTTTCCATGGATCCGTATAGACGGAGGGTATCACACGATTCACGTGTATCTGATCGAGATATTCCGGAAAGAAAGCTGCATCAAGGCATATAATTATATTTTCTTATCTGGGCATCCAATCTTATGGAAATATTCCGGTTTTGCGGCAGTGACATTTACCATGATCATAGCATTTATGATTGTGATGCAGATGATCGAACTATGGCAATTGTACAGACATATGAAAGGGATCAAAACGTTTGATATACACAGGTATGTCTGGGTTCTTGCCATCGTTCTTTTTTTCTTATATCTTGATGCTTCATACATCTATCTGGATGACAGTGCGCTGTTCAAGCTTAGAATCTATATGTATATGGTGATATTCATAGGTATTATTGGAATCTGGATGTTTCTGGATATCGAGGCGGCTGCATGGGATACGGAGACAGCAAAGCATAAGACAGAACTGAAAGAGCGGGACGAACAGTTGCTGCAGGTAAAAGTGAAAGCGCTGGAAGAAAAATATCAGGAAATGTTAAAGAGCCGGAAGGTTGTACATGATATGAAAAATCACCTGCTTGCATTGAAAAAATACGATCAGGAGAGAGACTGGGAAGGACTGCACCAGTATCTGAATGAATTAAGTGATGATATGCTGGATGACAGCTATCAGATCTGGACGGGTAACCGCATGCTGGATATGATCCTCAATCAAAAGACGAAAGATGCAAAAGAGAAAGAGACGGATATGCAGATTGAGACAGAAGTATTTGCAACCCTTCCGTTTTCAGACAGGGAGATTATTTCACTTTTTGGAAACGTTCTAGATAATGCGCTGGAAGCCTGTGAACGGATCCAAGATAAAAAGCGCTGGATAAAAATTAAGATAAAAAAGAAGAATCATTTATTATATATTGAGACCTCAAATGCAATTAAAGAAATGCCGGTGCAGAATCAGAAGGAATTTGTATCAGTAAAAGAAGATGAGATACTTCATGGATATGGAATGAAGAACATACAGGATATTGTCAGAAAATATGACGGCATATTCCGATATAAAATTTACGGGGAGTATCTGGTCTGTATCATCTCGATATATGATATAAGAGGGGCGGAAGAGGAATGAGAATGGAAGAGAAAAAGAGACGGATGAATATTATTCTGGGGATCATACTTCAGATATATTTTCTGTTTCCGTGGATGAATATAACGGGAGAACGGAAGAATTTTATTATGTATGTAATTGCTGTGTTGAGAAATCACAGTTGTGCTGATACATATAACACGACGTTTTTAGACGGAGCAGCAGATGCATTACCACTGGATATTCATACACTGGCAAAAACATTCACGGTATGTGTTATGCTGTATGTCGTTCTTGAAGTAATCGAAACAATACGGCTTATCTGTAACATCAAGGGATGGGAAATAAAATTTTTATCTATCATAGAACTTATCGGATTATTTGCAATGCTTTCGGTAGTGGCCGAGATTGGACTTAACAGTTCATGGAGCAGTGCGGGTACGATACAGGTGTTCCCGATGTATCTACTTGGGTATCTGGCAGTATTTCCGATATGGACGGGGATACGGTTACTGATGCATAAATCCATGGAAGAATGGGAAGAATCCGGTGAACAGATCCTGAAAACGCAGGAAAATGATAAGCATTATAAACAGGAACGGAAAAGAAGATTATATTTTCCAGGGAAATATTCGAAGCTTTATTACCATGTGCTGTGGGAGAATTTTAAATATCACTGGAGAGATTTTTCTTTTTTATTTGTATCGGTTCTGTTATCGGCAGCATTTCTGTTCATTGGATTTGGAATGAGAGAGGCATTTTCCGGAAGCTATGGATATGATAATGAATTACTAGGGTTTGGGCTGACTGAGATTATGAAGGACTGCCTGATCGTGATCGTACTGATATCATTGTTTTTGATTACGGTTGTCATGGTATTCTACCGGAAAAAACGGATGGCGGATGATGGGATTTTCCGGACACTTGGCATGCGGAGCAATGCCGTGTTCTGGTCCTGGATCGGAGAATTACTTGCCGGATTTGCGGTGGCACTGGTGACGGCATTTGTGATTGGAAGAGCCATTTTGTTTGGCATATATGCCGCTGTTATACAGCATTTTCCTAAAATCGATATGAAATCAGAGGTATCGTGGAAGGTGTATCTGATCACGGCAATCGTGATAGCTGTTATCTGTTTGTTTGCTTTTGGTATCTCTGGGGATATCCATGCAGGAGAACGTTCCGCCGATGCCAGAAATGCAGCGGTGAAAAGTGAGAGGATTCCGGGAATATACAGAAAAGCAGGGGCGTTGATCAGCGGGCTGCTGGGAGTAATCGTCCTGTATCTGTATACACAGAGAAGATTTTCAGAGAGTATCTTTCTTTTGTGTGGGTTCTTCCTGTGTTTGTATGTTTTTCTGTATAATATAGGTGCCATGATCCTGCGTAAAAAAGAAACGTCTATGAATCAATACCTGCGAACCCTTCCGGAAGAACATATGATACGACACAGATACCAGACAACTGTAAAGTATCTGACACTTATGATCGTGATACATGTATGTGTGATGTCCTTTTTCTCGGTAAAAGTTGTATCTAACAGAATTGCAGATAAGACGGATACGCTGTACCCATACGACTATGTATGGCTTGCGAATAGTAATGATACAGGGATTATCGAAAAGCTTAAGCAAGAATGCAAAGCAGAAGTGACCAGTATTCCGATGGTCCGGGCAACAACGATTGATAATACAGAACGTCTGGAAGGACCATTTGATCTTGTCTGGCAGCAAGGCCAGAATATCGGTATATCAGAGAGCAGTTATCGAAAGTTAAAGAAGGCAGTCGGAGAAAAACCGAAAAAGCATCTGAATCTTGACAAGAACGGAAAGAAAATTTATGTCGTGTATCAGCAAGATCAGGGAACAAAGGCGAAACCAATTGATCACTATCAGTTGATGATACATCCGAATCTGCATATCGGACAGCCATTGTTTGGCTTTGATACAATGGAGCACCAGACTTATTATCCGGTACGGACGATTACAGGTTCCGAGACTTCGAGTCTGATCGGTGCATTCAAACAGGGAAAATACGAGAATCTTATTGTATTTGCTGATGCATATTTTGACAAAATAAAAGACTATTGGAAAACGACAGACATGAATACGGGAGAAAAAATAAAAACGTCAGATGCGGTATTGGAAGAAAATATCCATGAATGGCCGACGAAACTTGTCCTTGGAAATGTACCGGAAAAATACCAGAAAAAAGCAGATCAGTTGACAATAGATTTTGCAAAGCAACATGCATATGATGAGTCATTTGATTCGCTTGTAAAAAGTACATATACGAAGACAGAAGCAGCGAAAAAGCGGCAGATGGAGCGAATCCTTGAATGTGTGATGAATGGATTTGTGCTTATTATTTTATCTGTGATTAGTATGCTCCTACTTCATATGAAGGTTCAGATGGAACTGCCGGATATGCGGAAACGGTATCAGTTCATGAACCGTCTGGGAATGAATCGCAGGGAACGGATCTGCATCGAGAAAAAGGAAATCAGCCGGTTTGTGACGATCCCATCTGTTATTGCCGTTATAGTTACGGTACTGTATTCTGGAATTGTATTTGGACTCAGGGATTATCATCTGAATGATGTGAAGAATTATGTGATAAATGCAGGTGTACTCTGGATTATATATTTCATATTACAGTGGCTGAATCTGAAGTGGCTGGAAGATACGATTGTGAAAAAGATTGAAAAGGGAGCAGATTTGTAATGAATGAAAAATTAGAAAAGAATGAAAATAAAAAAACGGCAGACGTATTAAGAGCAGAGAATCTGGTCCGTGATTATGTGCAGTATGGAGAAGATGGTGAAAAGAAGAAAGAGATCCACGTCCTGAAGGGATTAAATTTTTCTATCCAGAGACAGGAGTTTGTCGGAATTATGGGAAGATCCGGATGTGGAAAGACGACACTTTTGAAACTATTGGGTATGATAGACCGTCAGACCGGAGGAAAGCTGTTCTTTGAAGAACATGATACGGAAGATTTGTGGAAGGATGAATTTGCGGACATACGACGGAGAAAGATCGGATTCGTGTTCCAGGACTTCTATTTGATGGACAGTCTGTCCGTCAGGGAAAATATCATGCTTCCGAAGATCCTGGATAAGAAGAGTGCGAAAGAGTGTATGGAAGAATCGCAGAAATATGCAGAACAGTTCGGAATTACACATCTGATGAACAAGAAGCCGTATGAATTATCCGGAGGCGAAAAGCAGCGAGTGGCGATATCCAGAGCATTGATCAACAATCCGGATCTGATACTTGCGGATGAGCCGACCGGAAACCTCGACTCTAAGTCCGGTGATGTGGTAATCCATACACTGAGTCATATCAATCGGGAACTTGGCAAGACAATTGTTATGGTAACACATGATCCGAAGATGGCAAGTTATTGCAGTAGGCTGATTCTTCTGAAAGATGGAATGATTCTGGAAGATATGAGAAATGGCGGGGATCAGGAAGCGTTTTATCAGGAGATTCTTGGGAAGATGAAGGAGTTGTAGAAAGTTCACAAAAAATCAGTATTTCTAGAAATTGCATTGAAAATAAAAATCAGGCATGTTATTCTAGCGGCACGCAGATAAATTCTAGCATCTGCAACGTATCTATATTTATCAATTCATTTACTTCAAGCCCAGATATTCGGGCATTAATCAAAAATGAAAACCACAGAAAACAGATAAATACATGCCTGATAAAGAAAGTTGTTCATATATACTGGTATATATATAAAATGTATGATATGATATTCATAAAAATAAGCAGTTTTTCTTTTAAAGGAGTTACATCTGTATAAGAAAGGAGAGCTGTTTATGAACAAAAGAAAATCATTAAAAGAATTAAACTTGCTGGACAAATTTCTGTTCGATGAAGCGATGGATGACCCAGAGAATGTAAAGACGATGCTGGATATCATACTGAGTCAGAATACAAATCTGAAACATCCACCGCAAACAGAAAAAGAACAGAGAACAGCTACGGATAATCGGCAGATCCGGCTGGATGTCTATGCTATAGATGAAGATGATGTGATATATGAAGTGGAGGCACAAAAAGAGAATACACATAATCTTCTGAAAAGGAGTCGTCTGTATCAGGGAATCATTGATAGTAAACTGCTGCCGCCTGGAGTTGTTGATTTCAATTTATTGAATGAAGTTTTGATTGTGATGATTACGCCATTTGATTTGTTCGGATACGGCTTATATCGTTACACATTTCAGATGAGATGTGAGGAAGTTCCGGAACTAAAGCTGGATGATGGTGCAACAAGGATATTCCTGAATACCAGGGGTAAACATCCGGAACTGGTGTCATCAGAATTGATAGAACTTTTGAAGTATATGGAACACAGCACGGATGAAGTGTCAGAAGCGTGTGAAAGTAAACGGATTCAGGAAATGCATAGACGAGTTTGTCGGATTAAAGCAAGTGAAAAAACAGAGGTGAAGTATATGCAGGCATGGGAAGAAAAATTGCTGGAAAGACAAAAAGAAAAAAGAGAATTGCTCAGAAAAATGAATCATAAGATGTCCATTGAGAAAATTGCAGATGTATTGGATATGGATGTTTCAGAGGTGAAACATATCATTGAGGAACAATATGATACAGAGGATTAAATCGGAAAATAATCGCAACGAGAGAGACCATCTGACATTATTTGGATGGTCTCTTCTGCCATTTCTTTATGGTTATACTGTTCCGGTAATTGTCAGAGTGCTGAATCCCGGATTAGAACTCCATTCACCGGTAGTCTCGTTGACGGTAAATGTTGCTGCAGGAACAGTAACTTTTCCGGCACCGGTAGCAAAAGTACCGGTAGTTTTATCATAAGTGTAGTCTTCACCTTCTGTCCATGTGCTTCCGTTAAAGGTGACAGTCAGATTAGAAAGTATTGGATTAAACGTATCGGTAACGATTACGGCCGTGGCTTCATTTGCAGGAACGTTTCCTTCATTCTGAATCAGGAACGTGTAGGTCAGGCTTCCGTTTTCAGCAACAGGTACCGGACTGATAGATTTTGTGATACCTAAGAGCGGCAAGGCTTCTGCATTTACCGTTTCCTTAGCGGTGATAGAAGTAATGCCGTCTCCACTTGCAGTGACCGTGTTGGTAATGAATGATTCATTGGTGAGAGGAGCGTATTGATTTACAGCTGTTTCATAGACCAGTGTCAGATTGCCATTTGCGGGAACAGTTAATCCAGAGAAGACAAGTGGAGGACCTGCGGTTACAGCAGGTGCAGCCTGTAACGTTCCGTTTGTATAGTATTTTACCGTGTTATCCAGATACGTTAACGGTGTCAGTGAAGTAGTAGAAAATGCATACGCACCAAGGTCATCTGTGAGTGTAAGTCCTGTAATAGGAGTGGTACCGGAGTTAACAATACTTATAATATAAGTGACGGTACCTCCTGGATGATAGGTATTTTTTACTGCAGTTTTCGAGATTGACAATACTTCGAGAATCTCACCGACGGCAATATTTGAATTAGTAACAGAATTTCCGTAACGGAGTTGTGCCTGGTTCGTAAATTGAGCCATATTTTTAACCTTCCTTTCATATATGTGTCTACAATATAATATATGTCTATGGAGTGAAATTGCCCGGGGATAATTTGTAGAAGATTTACAAAAATCTGCAACGCATCTATATTTACCAATTCATTTATTTCAAGCCCAAACAATCGGGTAAGAATCCAAGATGAAAATCATAAAAAACAGATAAATACATGTCTGATAAAAGAAGATAACGGTATATACTGGTATATATATAAATTCTGTGTTATCATATGCATAAAGCTAAACAGTTCTTCTTTGCAGGTATTATATCTGTACAAGAGAGGAGAACTGCTTATGAACCAAAGAAAATCATTAAAAGAATTAAACTTGCTGGATAAAAAAGCCAGGAGGATCGGTTTGAGGTTGTGATTACTATTTACGGATAGGAGGCAGGTGAATATGAAAGAAACAAAGAAAAGAAGATATATTGTATCGACAATTATGTACGGTATGATTTTGATTTTTATTCAGCTTCCGTGGGTGGTTTTGAAAGGGAAAAATTACAGTATATATGTAGCATATTTCCGAATCAAAGCAAAAGGAATAAAAGCACTTTCGGAGATGGCAGCGTCTGTCTGGGATGGGAATATTACGATAATCCGGATACAGTTAATACTGCTTATTGTATTTCAGATCGTGATTGTATTACATATAGTGACGCAGTGGCTGCATAAGGAATATTATCTGAATATCGCTGCGTTAGTTGTTCTAGGTTTATATATTGTGGTGAATGAATCCGGATTTGGAATGCTTGCGGATAATTCAACAAAAACGATTCTGATTCCTGCAGTCATCATGATATTTGTTATGGCAGAAGTGCTGATCAGTAAAATGCTTGATGTATGGAAAGATGCCAAGGAATCAGCAGAAATATTTGCGGAAAAGGAACGGGAAGAAAAAGAAGAAGAGCGCAGGAGATTATATTTTCCGGGAAATTATACCAAACTTTTTTATCAGATGGTCTGGCATAATTTTAAATATGACTGGAAAGATTACGGCCTCCTGCTGTTCTGTGGTGTAATCGTCTCTGCATTCTCCTTTGCAGGACTTGGAATATATCAGATGATGGCGAAGGCTCACCGGGCAGAGAATTTCCTGCTGGGTGAAGGACTTGGAAGGATATTGCTGAATGCAATGCTTCCGATGGCGGTATGTGCCATCTTTTTGATGGTGTTTGTTCTCGTATTTTACATGAAAAAATGGACGCAGAATTACAGTGTATTCGTGACGCTGGGAATTCGAAAAAAAGCGTTGTATACGATTATTGGGATAGAGATCGCAGTCGCTTTTTTGTGTTCGCTGATTGCCGGCGGTCTATTGGGAAATATGATCATGTTTCTGTTCCGAAAAGTGATTTTCTCAATGCTGGCAAAAGGAATTGTTCTGTCAAAGGTGACGTGGCTTACTTATGTGAAAGGTACGTTGGTGGTGTTGGCAGTGTATATAATTGCATTGATGGCGACCAGGGATATCGTATCGGATTTCAATCTGGTCAGGGCATCGATCAGAAACATTGCAAAAGAACCTATGCCGCAGAGGAGGACAAAGTTATTCATAACAGCCGGAATCATAATCTGTATGATCGCTATATTCGAATACCGGCAGTTGAGAAATCATGAAAGTATGTATCTGCTCTTTGCATTCTTTGCAGGTATATTTTTACTGATTCGTTTTGTAGGAGCCGGATATTTGAGACGTGCAAAAAAGACACCGGCATATCTGCCACAGATGCTGAACCGGAATCATTTGTATTATAAATCAAAGACAACTGCAAGGTATGTGCTGGCACTTACAATATTGAACGTATGCGCAGTGTTTTACTTTCTGTTTCAGGTAGTTTCGGTAACGATTGCAGAGAAGCCGGAAAGTCTGTATCCGTATGATTTTGTCTGTATTGCAGATAATGGAGATGATGCGATTTTTGATAGGATAAAGAACGGTTATCAGGCAAAAATCATAGAATATCCGATGGTGCGTGTGGCAAATGCAGATAAGACAGAACAAAACGAAGGCGTGCAACAAGGAAAAAGACCACAGGGACAACAGATCGGGATTTCTGAATCGACATACAAACAATTGAAAAAATATGTAGATTCATCGTATAAGGAAGAAGCAATGCATCTTGATCGAAATGGAAAGAAGGTATATCTGGTGCACCAACAGGATCGCTCCGTGAAGGCACAGCCGGTGGATTGGACATTTGGAAAGAAGAAACCATTTTTGCATATCGGTCTTCCATGTGAATATTATACCTTATATTCGCCGAGCAAAGCATATCCGAAAAGAACAATAGAAGGGGAAGAAATTGGAAGTCTGATTGGATGTTTCCGTCAGGGAAAACTGGAAAATATCGTTGTATTCTCGGATGCATATTTCAAGAAAGCACAGGGAATGTGGAAATACACGAACATATTAACCGGAGACAAGATAGAAGAAAAGGCCTTGCGAATAGATGGTGTCACAATTAAGCAGGGTCCGACGAAGCTTGTACTGATCCAGGCAGACCCAAAATACCAGAAAGCAATTGAAAAGAAAATGAAAAAGCTGGAAAAGAATCATACATATGAAGCGCAGTATGATTTCGAAGTACATTGCTGGTATTCAAAAAAGACGGCGGTCAATGATCTGAAGACAGAATATACGATGAAACTGATCATAAATACATTCGTATTGCTTACAATGACCATCTCCGGCCTTTTCCTGATGTATATTAAATCGTTATCAGAAATGAGTGATAAGAAAGCAAGAGCTGACTTTTTGAAATGTATGGGAATGCGAAAGAAAGAACGAGTATCACTCCTGAAAAGAGAACTGTATTACTTTTACTGGCTGCCGGAGCTGATAACGATAGTCGTGACCAGTATCTTTACAGCAGCAACGTTTCATGCTCGGATGTATACGCATGCCGTCAGAATTGCATGGCTGAAACATGCTGTCTGGATATGGCTTATGTATCTGGCAGTACAGTGGGGATTTGCATGGATATTAGGAAGATTTATCATTCGAAAGGTGGAAGGAAAAGATGAATAAACGGGAAGTTATGAAAGTGGAGAACCTTGTCCGGAATTATAAAATGGTCTATTCTAACAGACAGGATGAAGAAGAAATTAAAGTTTTAAAAGGGCTGGATTTTACCATTGAAGAACAGGAATTTGTCGGGATCATGGGAAAATCAGGCTGCGGTAAGACAACACTTTTAAAAGTGCTTGGCTTGATCGACAAACCGACTTCCGGGAAGATTTTCTTTACGGGAAAGGATGCGTCAGAATTATGGAGTGATGAACTGGCGGATATACGAAGAAGAGAGATTGGATTTGTGTTTCAAGATTTTTATCTGTTAAATAGTCTGTCTGTAAAGGAGAACATCATGCTGCCGATGGTGTTGGACAAGGCACCGGTTGATAAGTGTTATAAGAATGTAGAAGCATATGCCGAAAACTTTGGTTTATCACACCTTCTCGAGAAGCAGCCATATGAAGTGTCCGGCGGAGAAAAACAGAGAGTTGCAATCTGTCGTGCGCTGATCAATAATCCAGATCTGATCCTCGCGGATGAGCCGACCGGAAACCTCGATTCCAAGTCCGGAAAGATTGTGATTGATGCATTGAAGGACATTAATGAACATATGGGAAAGACGATTATTATGGTCACACATGATCCGCAGATGGCAAGCTATTGCAGCCGGCTGATCCTGTTGAAAGATGGTGTGATACTGGAAGATCTGAAGAACAGTGGGGATCAGGAGGCATTTTATCAGGAGATTCTTGAGAAAATGAAAGAGTTGTAAAAGATTCACAAAAATTGAGCATTTCTAAATTACATATTGAAAACAGAAATAGTATATCAGGAAAAGTTATTGAAAGAATTTGAAATTTAACAATATCAAAATAAAGAATATGTACAAGACTAGCCATTATCGGAAACACGGATACTTTTCTGAGCGTAGTATCTTGACATATAGCATATCTTGGATTACAATTCATTTAACGATTAGGCTAAATGTTAAATGAAAGGTCGTGATGAATTTTTGGGTATACAAGATACATTAAAAGCACTGGCTGATCCAATACGACGTGAGATTTTGAACCTGTTGAAAAATGGGCGGCTTTCAGCTGGAGAAATATGTGAGCATTTTTCGGTAACGGGAGCATCTATATCAAGACATCTGGCAATATTGAGGGAAGCTGATTTGATTCGAAATCAAAGAGAAGGAAAGTTTATTTATTATGAATTAAACACTTCCGTACTGGAAGATGTCATGTTGTGGATAACAGACTTGAAAGGAGTAGCGGACGATGAAGGAAATGATAAGAAAATATAGAGGTACATTAATTAGCTCTGCATTGGTAATTCTTGCAGGAGTCCTGGTGGGTTTTACGAGTATACAAGGTAAGTGGATAAATCTATTTTTTGTAGTGATGCAATGTGTGTTTGTTGCAATCATATTTTATGATAACAGGAACAGACAACAGAATCGCAAGGTTATAGGGATGACTATATGGATCATACCTGTTATTACATTGCTTTATAATGGTATTGTCAGATTGGTTGATATGGGAGCAGATATAGAGAATTTATTTATGGCATTCATTTATTATGGGACAGGTTTAATGTTCATGGTTATAGGAAATTATCTGCCAAAGGTAAAACAGAACAATACGATAGGAATCAGGGTCGTATGGACATTGCAGGATGAAGAAAATTGGAGTGCAACGCATAGATTCAGTGGGAAAATATGGGTGGTATCAGGTATTTTGTGCATGCTTTGCGGTCTTTTTGCAGAAAGCATAGCTGCACTTGTTTTGTATGTTGTAAGCATTATGGCAGCAGTAATCATCAGTGTTCTTTATTCCTATCTCTTTTATAAGAAAAAGATAGAAACCGGAGAAAAATTAAAAATTCAATATAAAAAAAAGGCAATTGTGGGATACGGAATCGTAACAATTTTAACTATTATATTCATTATAGGAAGTTTGTTTTGGGGAAGTATTGATATTCAGTTCCAAGATAACAGTTTTACTATCAAGGCTCAGGGATGGAGTGATTATACCGTAGACTATACGAAGATTGACAGTATCTCGTATGAAGAAAATTTATTTCAGAACTCGAATGATTATAGGATCAATGGATTAGGGAATTTTAAATATGCTATGGGAAATTTTAGAAATGATGTTTATGGAAATTATATCCGTTATACGCATTCATCCTGTCATTCATATGTAGTGATGAGCATAGGTGGAAAAATATTAGTTGTTAATGGTGAAAATGATCCGGCAACAAAGGAAATCTATCATAATATCAGCGAGAAAAAATAAGATTACTAAGACTTCCCATACCTAAAAAGAGATTTATTTATATTTGCCCCATTCACTGATTCATGCTAAAATAAACAAATATGGTAAGACGAAAATATTTTATTATCATAATCAATGAATCAAGGAGTAACAATGAGAAGATTAGCATTAACTGATGATATATTAATGAAGATTGAAAAGCCTGCCCGTTATATCGGGAATGAGGTGAATTCAGTTATGAAAGACAAGGCAGATGTAGATATCCGCTTTGCGATGTGTTTCCCCGATGTTTACGAAATATAAAAAAAGGGCGTTGCTAATCTTTTATAGATATTGGTAAATAGCCTTAATTTCTCAGCATATTCTAAAATAAATAACAATAATAAATAATCATTAATAACGTAGTAACCTTTCAATTTTAATCTGTTTTGTAGTAAGAAAAAGGTAAATATTGAGTGAAATACATACTTTAAAACTATATAAATAAATGAACCATGGCAGTCTGGTATGCTCCCCGTCAAGAGGACAATAAAAAATAATAAATTTTTGTATCGTC
>OLQK01001114.1_pt1 | contig 19738 bp, 17 predicted proteins | sample 1672501 | NCBI WGS metagenome assembly OLQK01 (sample SAMEA3136693, study PRJEB25190) | human gut metagenome | biome: human gut; feature: human-associated habitat; material: faeces | place: Austria | collected 2013 | reverse complement strand
TCCAGCCATAAAAGGGCCTCCCATTTCTCGTATCCAAGAAATGGGAGGCAGTTCAAAACGTCGGGGCCTTTTATGTTGGGCGAAAAAGCCTGGATACCTGCTAAACGCTACGAGCATTTAGCAGGTATCCAGGCAAAAGAACCCCCGCTTCCGAAGCCAATCATGATTCTAAGAAGCAGGGGAGAGACATCCAACGATGGTCCCGAGATCGAACTCGCTTATCGCGACCTGCTAAATGCTACGAGCATTTAGCAGGTTCCAAATCGAAGGATTAATCGCGAGAGAAGGAGCGGAAGAGGGCAGGGCAGGGAACGGGTAGATTGCCGCGGCGAACGTAGCGGCCCAGGAAGCTCATGCCCGAAAGCGCCAAGGCAATGCCGAGGCCCGTGTAGAAGAAGGCGATGAACCAGTTCGACACTAGACCGAAGGCACGAAGGCTAATGCCGCCCGTCATCATAAAGGCCATCATGATGTAACCGGAAGCATCAAAGAAACGCCAGAAGGCGATTTTATCCTCAACGTAGCCAGCGATACGATTCGCGTGCTTACCGACCATCTTCGAGAAAACCTTGATATGAAACACGGTGAATACAGCGATCGCTCCGATGACGAGCATCCACCACATGCTCTGGCTCATTTGGCCGAACGAGAGAATACCGAGTCGAGCGATGTTCACGCCTGCTGCGAGCCACACAATGCCGGCAATGAAAAGCAACGCGGTTTTCGATACTTTCAGCATAGGAACTTCCTTCCAGATGCAAGGCCGACGCCTTGAAATCTCTCTTTATGGGTCCCTATTGTGCTGGAGTTCGACATGAACATCAAAGAGGTCATGTTCAGTTCTGGCAAATGTGGCGAAACGGTGTTCATAAAAGCCATGAAACTCAAATATTAGGTAAGAATCGCAAGTTAAAACGCCAGCGAGCCGCACTTTCTTTCAGCTCAAGAAAACGACCCCGTCAGAAGCATTCTGCGGCATTCTAATCGTATGATCAGGATTAAGGTTGGCGTAGCGGTGCTCGCACGCGCCCTTGCTTCCGCCGGCGTGATTCCCGAGCCCGTTGGCTGGGTCATCGTAATTGGTGCCATTGTCACCATGATCTTCAGCTTCTTCATGTACCTGTCCCAGAAAGACATGAAGCGCCTCTTGGCCTTCTCGACCATCTCGCAGCTGTCCTACATTATTTTGGGCTTCGGCTTCTTCGTGTTCTCGATGCTTCTGAATGGCAGGCGAAAGACCAGGTGACCGTCAGGGTCGAGGCCGACGTTGCCACAAACATGCTTTTTACTACCCACTCACTCCCAATTTCTTTCCTGCTCAAGGAACTCAAAAGCCGTTGTGGTAGTGTCGTGTTCCTCGGCATCCAGCCGGCGCAGCTCGAGTTTATGAGCCCGCTGACACCTGCGGTGCACGAGGCGGTTGAAAAAATTTACGGAATGCTGAAAGCGGGAAGCAATTTCACCCGCGAGCGCTTCGTAAAAAATGGGGCATGGCACCCCAAAATGGATGGAGGTTGGTATGGAAACGAAAGACTCCGTCACGCTCGATGAGAAATGCATCGCAACGATGAAGCCCGATGCGCTTTCACCTGCGGAAACTGAGGCCAAAACCGAAGGCATCGGCGTAACGAAAGCGGGAATGGCCACGGGCAAATGCTTCGTGTCGGCGATGCTCGCAGGCGCGTTCATCGCGTTCGGCGGCATGTATTTCTGCGTGTTCTTAGGCGACGCAACAATTCCGTTCGCGGCGCAACGCATGGTTGGCGGCATTTGCTTCTGCCTCGGCCTCGTGCTTGTGCTGTGCTGCGGCGCTGAGCTGTTCACGGGCAACTCGCTTATGTGCTGCGCGAAGGCATCGGGCAAAATCGACTGGGCCGGCATGCTGAAGAACTGGGTCATTGTTTGGTTCGGCAACCTCGCTGGTGCGCTCGTCGCCGTTGCTCTAATCTACTTCGCTCAGGTCTACGCCATGAACGGTGGCGCCGTTGGCCAGGCGATGGTCAGTGTTGCGGCCGGCAAGGTTTCGCCCGATTGGTTCACGCTGTTCGCGAAGGGCATTATGTGCAACATCCTCGTGTGCCTGGCGGTATGGATTGGCTTTGCGGGACGCACGGTGACCGACAAGGTTATCGGCATCATCCTTCCGATTTCCGCCTTCGTCGCCTGCGGCTTCGAGCACTGCGTCGCCAACATGTTCTTCCTGCCCACCGGCCTTCTGCTCAACTCCATGGGCATTGGCGCCGAAGGCGCGATCACGATGGGCGGCATTCTGTTCAACCTGAGCGCTGCCACGCTCGGCAATATTGTCGGCGGCGTGCTTGTTGGCATGGCCTACTGGTACATTTACGCGAAGCGCGCAAAGTAAATTGACGTTTCGAGCCTAGAACGCCGGCGTGAATGCGTCGGCGTTCTTCTTTTCGCACGAGAGGCTTCGCCGCCATTTGCGAGCAAAATGGCGTCGCGGAAAGGCCTGAGCGACATACCCTCCCAGCGATTGACCCACCAAAACAGGGCAGGGAACATGTTCTTTCGCCAAAATGCTCTATTGCCGCAATCGACGTGCGCCTTCTTCGTTGTGGTACGCCCGGAAAGGACGCCCGCATTTCGCGTTCAATCAGCCCGCCGGAAAACAACACGACGAGCCTATGGAATTCGACACGATCCATTGCCATTTGCTTTCGTTAAATAAAGTGGTTCACAAGGCAAGGCAGCAGTGCTAACATTCATGTCGCTGTTTCAGGGCGGGGTGAAATTCCCCACTGGCGGTGAACCGGCTGCGGGCAAAGGGCACGCAGGCGTTCGGCATCTGGGCCGTTCGCGAACCGGCAGTCCGCGACCCTTCCAATGCTGGCGCGTTGGCAAGGCTGATTTGGTGAGAGTCCAAGACCAACGGTTAAAGTCCGGATGAAAGAGGCAGGTGATCTTATGTCTGAACAGTCTACGCATATCCAATTCAAGAACACGAATAAGTGGGACACGAAGCAACTCGTGACCATGGCGCTTATGTGCGCTATTGCCACGCTTTTCATGTTCGTGCAAATTCCGCTGCTTCCGGCAGCACCGTTTCTGACGTATGACCCGTCGTTCGTTCCCGCAATGGTCGTCGGCTTCGCATACGGCGCCGGCCCCGGCGCGGCAGTTGGCGCACTTGCAATCGTGATTCACGCGCTCATCACCGGCGACTGGGTTGGCGCGCTCATGAACCTCGTTGCGGCGCTGCTGTTCATTTTGCCCGCTGCCATTCTGTACAAGAAGATGCACACCTACAAAGGCGCGATCATCGGCTTGGTTCTGGGCGTCGTACTCGCAACGCTCGGCTCCATCGTGGCCAACCTCACCATTGGCGTGTGGTTCTGGTACGGTTCCGCCGACGTGATTTTGCCGCTCATGATTCCCGCGGTTATTCCGTTCAACCTTTTGAAGACTATTTTGAACTCCGTGCTCACGCTCGTTGTGTATAAGGCCGTCTCGAACCTTATCACCCCGAAGAAGAAGCAAGTTAAGGGCCGCGTTTCCGAATAACGCGCCTCCTCCCCAAGCTGGCCGTTGCATGTGCAGCGGCCAGACGTGTTTATGAAGGACCCGATTATGATCGATTGCTCCAACGTTCGATTCACCTACGATGGCGAGCGCTTCGTGCTGCGAGGCATCGATTTGCATATCGCCGACGGCGAATTCGTTTGTATCCTGGGCGGCAACGGCTCCGGCAAATCGACGCTCGCGAAGCACATGAATGCCTTGCTCGTGCCCGACGAGGGCTGCGTGCGCGTTGCGGGCCACGATACGCAAGACGAAGAATACGTCTACGACATTCGCTCCACCGCAGGCATGGTGTTCCAGAACCCCGACGACCAGCTCGTCGCATCGCTCGTGGAAGACGACGTGGCATTCGGTCCTGAAAACCTCGGCGTCGAAAGCGCACACATCGCCGAGCGCGTAAAGCAAGCGCTTAAAGAAGTGGGCCTCGTTGGCTTCGAGCGTCACGAAACCCACGCGCTTTCAGGCGGCCAGAAGCAGCGCGTCGCCATTGCCGGCGTGCTCGCCATGGAGCCGCGCGCGCTCATTTTGGACGAAGCCTCTTCGATGCTCGACCCCCGCGGCCGCAAAGGCCTCATGCGCGTATGCCGCGAGCTCAACGACCGAGGCATGACCATTATCATGATCACCCATTACATGGAAGAAGCCGCGGCGGCCGATCGCGTTGTGGTCATGAATGAAGGTCGCATCGCGTGCGAAGGCACGCCCGAAGAGGTGCTCACGCAGGCCGACGAGCTGGCGGCGCTCAACCTGGACGTGCCGTATTCCTGCCAGCTGGGCTTGGCGCTCCAAAAGGCGGGCATGCACGTTGTGCCGCACGTGAATGAAACGCAGATGGTCGCAGAAATCGCCGCGAAGCTCTCTGAAGTGGGCAAACTTGGCGAAGCGGGCCATGCGAAAGATATCGACCCCGCCTTCCATGCGACTGCTCCCGCGCCTTCGGAAGACGCGTTGCTGCGCTTCGAGGAAGTTTACTTCACCTATACGAAATCGAAGAACGAGCGCAAGCGCAAGAAGCTCGGCTCCAAGCCCGAAGAGCGCGCGGCCTGGGGCAATGACCCCAATGAAGTGTGGGCTCTCAAAGATATCTCGTTCGAGCTGCGCCGCGGCGAATTCCTGGGCATCGCAGGTCACACGGGATCGGGCAAATCGACCCTTCTTCAGCATATGAACGGCCTGCTTCAGCCGAGCCGTGGGCGCGTGCTCGTGGGCGGCGAAGATTTGGCCGACAAAAAAGCCGCGGCGGCGGCGAAGGCGCGCATCGGCATCGTATTCCAATACCCCGAGCGCCAGCTGTTCGCCACCACCGTGTTCGACGATGTCGCGTTTGGCCCGCGCAACCTGGGCCTTTCGGGCGATGAGGTTGAAACGCGCGTTCGCGAGTCGCTTTCCCGCGTGGGCCTTTCCATCGACAGCCTGCGCGACATGAGCCCCTTTGAGCTTTCGGGCGGCCAGCAGCGCCGCGTCGCTTTCGCCGGCGTGCTCGCCATGAACCCCGAGGCGCTCGTGCTCGACGAGCCCGTGGCGGGCCTCGACCCTGTGGCGCGCCGCGAGTTCCTGGAGCTCATTGCCCAGCTGCACAAGCAGGGCACGACGATCGTCATGGTGTCGCACAGCATGGACGACTTGGCCGCGATGTGCGACCGCGTGGTCGTGCTCAAGGAAGGCGAAATCGTGCGCCAAGGCACGCCTGCGCATGTGTTCATGCACGCCGCCAAGCTCAACGAGATCGGCCTGGGCCTTCCCGCCCCGCAGCGCATGGCCTACGCGCTCATCGATGCGGGCGCGCCGCTGAGCACCGATGAGCTCTATTCAATCGACTCGCTCGCTGCCGAAATCGTCTCCATCGCGGAAGGCGGTGCGCGATGAACGAAGTGTTCTCTTTCGGAAGTTATTACCCCGGGGATAGCCCCTTGCACAAATGCGACGCGCGCACGAAGCTCACGCTTGGATTCGTGTTCTTGATTGTTGCGCTTATGGCACAGGGGTTTGCCGGCCTGGACGCGATCGCAGTGTTCGTGGCATTCCTCTATGTGGTGTCGCGTATCCCATTCGGCAAGGCCATGCGCTCGCTCGCGCCGCTCATGGCAATCGCGCTTATTTGCGCGCTGCTGAACCTCTTCGTCGACCAAAGCGGCGAAACGCTGTTCAAGTGGGGCATCATCGAAATCAGCACCGGCAGCGTGCATTCGTGCCTGTTCGTCGGTTGCCGTATCATTTTAATGATGATGGGCATGAGCCTCATCACCATGACGACCACGACGCTCGATCTTACGGCGGCCGTTGAGCAAATGCTGCATCCCTTCACCCGCTTCGGCGTGCCCGCGCACGAGCTGGGCATGATCATGGGCATCGCCCTGCGTTTCATGCCTCAATTCGCAACCGAGCTCGCGAACGTCTACCACGCGCAAATCAGCCGAGGCGCCGCGCTCGATGGCAGCCCCGTGAAGGGCCTGCGCATGCTTTCAAGCGTGACGATTCCGCTGTTCGCGAGCGTATTTCGCCATGCAGAAACGCTGTCGGCCGCCATGGATGCGCGCTGCTACCACGGCGAGGAGGGCCGCACGAGGCTCCACCCGCTGCGCTATTCGAAATTCGACGCATTTGCCATTGCCGCGTTCGCCGTGCTCGTGTGCGGCGTTGTCGCCGTGAACGTGCTGCTCTAGAAAGGAAAAGCCATGTCTGAAAACGAAATGCCCACCGAAGGGCTCGAAAAGGTTCTGCAATATATGACCTCGGTACCCGCCTGGTATTTGGCAACGAGCGTTGACGGACAGCCCCACGTGCGTCCGTTCTCGTTCGCCCAAATCCAAGATGGCAAGCTGTGGTTCGTAACCGCCACCACGAAAGACGTGTGGCAGGAGCTTCTGCAAAACCAGCTCTTCGAAGCTACCTCATGGTGGCCGGGGCACGGCTGGCTCATTTTGCGCGGCAAGGCGGGGTTGATCGACGAAGCGTCTCCCGAAATGCGCGAAGCCGGATGGCAACACCTCGAAGGCCTCGGCGAGCACTATGACGGACCGAACGATAAGACGCTCGTATTCTTCAGCGCCGATGAACCCCAAGCATGGATTTGCGACCACGAAGAGTGGGTGCCTGTGGAGCTGTAAGCTTCCGCACCCACACGGCACGGCTTCGCCGTAGGAGGCGATGCCTAGAGCCCGCACGACACAGCGTGTAGACAACATATATATAAGGAGTACCGCATGGACGAAATCGTACAGTATCTCACGGGCATTCCCGCATGGTATTTGGCCACCATCGACGCGGCCGACCCCACGCAGCCTCGCGTGCGCCCGTTCTCGTTCGCCGCGCAGGCCGACGGCAAGCTGTGGTTTTCCACGTCACGCGACAAAGACGTTTGGCGCGAGCTTGAGGCGAATGCCAAGTTCGAGCTTTCCGGATGGAAGCCGGGCGAGTGCTGGATTATCGTGGAAGGCGAAGCCGAACTCGCCGACGACGAAGTATGCCCCGACGAAGTTCGTCAAGCGGGCTTCGAACACATGGTAGGCATCGGCGAGCACCACGATTCGCCCAACGACGGCCGTCTCGCGTTTTTCAGCGTGAAGAACGGCACGTGCCGCATTTGCGACATCGACGGCAGCGAGCGAAAGTTTCAGTTCTAGGCCACGCGCCAACCCGATGTTTTGCTCGATTGCAGCCCGCTCGCCCGCCTCACACGAGCCTGCAACCTCACGTGAACCAACCGCTTCTGCCAATTGCTCGCGGAGGCGATTGGTTCGTTCCGCGAGCAAACGCTTCACCGCCGCATCATTTTTCTTTCAATTTGGTGCCGTTCATCTTTGTAAAGTCCAGATTAAATTGGGCAAGTGGTATCATGTATTCTCATGGATACAATAATTAATGCTCTCACTCAAATCGATGCTGTTGTATGGGGCCCGGCGATGATTTGCCTGCTCTTAGGCTCGCATATCTTCCTGACCATTCGTACAGGGTTCATTCAGCGCAAGCTGCCGACAGCCATCAAAATGTCCCTCGCTAAAGACGAAGACGCCGAAGGCGACGTAAGCCAATTTGGCGCGCTTGTCACGGCTCTCGCCGGCACCATCGGCACGGGATCCATCGTCGGCGTCGCGACCGCCATTATCGCCGGCGGCCCGGGCGCCGTCTTCTGGATGTGGCTCACCGGCGTATTCGGCATCGCCACCAAATACTGCGAGGTATTCGCGTCGGTCAAATACCGCGTGAAAGACCACAAGGGCGAAATGCTCGGTGGCGCGATGTACGCATGGGAGCGTGCGTTCAAGCGCTCCGACGGCAGCGTGCCCTGGTGGGCCAAACTTGGAGCGGTTGCGTTTGCCGCCTTCGCCGTTATCGCCACCATCGGCACGGGCTCCGCAGTGCAGTCGGCTGCCATTACCGGCATCATCGAGTCGAGCTTTCCGGGCGTTCCCGATTGGGCTATCGCGCTCGTGATTGCCATCGCCGTGGCGCTCGTTATTTTTGGCGGCGTGAAATCCATCTCGAGCGTTGCCGAGAAGCTCGTGCCGTTCATGGCCGTAGCATATTTCGGCGGCTGCATGGTTATTCTCGCTATCAACTGGCAATACGTCGGCCCCGCGCTCGCGATGATTTTCGAATGCGCGTTCACGTCGAAAGCCGCATTCGGCGGTGCCGTGGGTTCGGGCATCATGGTTGCCTTGCAGTTCGGCTGTGCGCGCGGCTTGTTCTCGAACGAATCGGGCTTGGGCTCGGCTCCTATCGTTGCGGCTGCTGCTGCAACGAAAAACCCCGCACGCCAGGCGCTCGTCGCCATGACGGGCACGTTCTGGTCGACCGTCGTGATTTGCGCCGTTACGGGCATCGTGCTCGTTGCCGTTGGCATTGCCAATCCCGGCCTCATCGAAAATGGCGGCATTAAGGAAGGCGCCGCGCTCGCTTCGGCGGCGTTCGCAACCATTCCTTACATTGGCACCCCGATTCTGGTGCTTGGCATGGTGAGCTTCGCGTACTCCACCATTTTGGGCTGGAGCTACTACGGAAACCGCTGCGTGACCTACCTATTCGGCGCGAAAGCCCAGCTTCCTTACCAGGTGTTCTACGTTATCATCGGCTTTTTGGGCGCTGTGGGCATTGGCGATGCCGTCTGGCTCGTTTCCGACATTGGCAATGCGCTTATGGCCATTCCAAACATCATCATGGTGCTAGCGCTTTCCGGTCTTATCGCACGCGAGACTCAGCACTATATCTACGATGGCAATCTTGACGAAGTGTGCTCTGACGAAATTCCTGTGATTGAATCGAAGTAATTAGGCGAAGCGTTCTTCAAGCAGCACAAATAGAATATGCACGTGAACGGCGGCCATCGAGCCGCCGTTTTTTATGACCGAAAACCCCCACTGAGCAAAGCACAAAAATCGTGAACGTCCACCAAAGAGAGCGCAAGAGACGAGGCCGTTTATTCGCCGACGCGACGCATTGTAGGCCAAATGCACGAATTCCGCTCGCACGAGTATTTATGCCATTCGTCCTGATTTATCGCCCGGGCTTATAAATTCACCGCCGCTTGCCGCGCGAGCGTGCCGCTTACCGCCGCTTTAGTCCACTAAAGCGGCTTTCTGTAACCCGCACGCAACACGTTCGTTACAATTTCGCCAGCCATTGAGAGGCGAGGAGAAACATACCGCATGTACGACAAGCACACGGAAGAGCAGGAGCAGGCGGCCCACAGGCCGAAGCCCGGAAACGAGACTACCGCCAAAAGCGAACTCGTCCTTGAACGTTTGCTCGCCGCGCATGGGGCATGGTTCGATGTGTCGCGAGACGTTAGCGTTGCTGGCCGTGCTTTCCGCGCGCTCGCGCAGTTCCATTCCTTCGGCGAGCAATACGTACTCGTGAAGCGCGTGAAGCTGTGGGAGGCCGAAGAGCACGAGTACATGCTGTTCGACGTGCGCGACCACATCGATGCCGAGGCGGCGCGTTCCTACGTCGAGTTCATGAAGAACGAGGCGCTCGAACTCGTGAAACCCGAACCAAACCATATGTCCTCGTTTAGAACGCTAGTCGTAATCGCCAATTCGGCGAGCGATGAAGCATGCTCCCTGTTCCGCAAAACGAGCCACCGCAAGAATTTCATGTGGGGGATTCGCGGATGGAGCGACGTGCGACTCGCGCTCATCGATTTGTCGAAGCCGCAAGGCTCCCGCGTCGTATGCAACGGCGCCGCCAAGCGCATTCGCAAATCGCTTGAGGCGAATGCCACCGACACGCTTCGCGGCTAGCCGTTTCAAACTCTCTATGGCGCAGGCCGCTCGTCAGGTTGCCACGACGCTGCGGTCACCCCTGGGCGTTATCGCCCAACGTTGCTATATATAGAGGAGTTTTACATGAATGCCATGCTGGTTCTGCTCATCGGCGCGGCTGTCCTCGTCGTGGGTTATATCTTCTACGGCGGTTGGCTTGCCAAACAATGGGGCGTTAACGCCGACCGCGTAACGCCCGCCCACGAGTTCGAAGACGGCGTCGACTACGTTCCCGCCAAGCCTTACGTCGTTTTGGGCCACCATTTCTCGTCCATCGCAGGCGCAGGCCCCATTAACGGTCCCATTCAGGCAGCCGTGTTCGGCTGGGTTCCGGTGCTTTTGTGGGTGCTCATCGGCGGCATTTTCTTCGGCGCTATGCATGACTTCGGCGCCCTGTTCGCATCGCTGCGCCATAAAGGCCAAACGCTCGCGAGCGTTATTCAGGAAAACATCGACGACACTGCGAAAAAACTGTTCTGCATCTTCGCGTACCTCACGCTGATTTTGGTCGTCGCCGCCTTCGCGTCCATCGTCGCTGGCACGTTCGCCGTAGTTCCCAACGCCGATGGCGTTGTGGAAATGACGGGCACGAACCTCGCGAACAGCCGCACCGCCATGATTTCCGTTCTGTTCATCGTCGCCGCCATCATTTGGGGCGTAGCGCTTCGCGGCCGTTCTATTCCCGGCCCCGTGAACATCGCTCTGGCGATCGTGGTCATTGTCGCTGTGGTTGCCATCGGCTACAACTTCCCGGTTTTCGAGCTCAATAACTTCACCTGGATGTGGATCGTGGGTGCCTACATTTTGGTCGCCTCGATCGCCCCGGTGTGGATTCTGCTGCAGCCGCGCGACTACCTTTCGAGCTACCTGCTCTATGGCATGATCGCGCTCGCCCTGGTGGGCATCATTGGCGCGGGCGTTACCGGCGCTGCCACCAATCTGGACATTCCCGCCTTTACCGGCTTCACTGCGGTGAAGGGCGACGGCAAGGTCGCGACCACGGGCTTCTTGTTCCCGGCGCTGTTCATCACCATCGCATGCGGCGCGATTTCGGGCTTCCATAGCCTGGTGGCTTCGGGCACGACGTCCAAGCAGCTCGACCATGAAAGCGAAGCGCAGCCCATCGCCTATGGCGGCATGCTGCTCGAGTGCCTGGTCGCCATTATTTCGCTGTGCGCCGTGGCGTTCGTTTTCGACGGCTATATGGACGGCACCTACGCGTCGCCCACGCAGGTTTTCGCAGGCGGCCTCTCTCAGATGCTCGGCTGCATCCCCGGCCTTTCTGGCGCTGAAGACATTGCATACTCGCTGCTGATTCTGGCCGTTTCGGTGTTCTGCCTGACTTCGCTTGACACCGCGACCCGCCTTGGCCGTTACATGTTCCAAGAGCTCTTCATTCCCGCAGGCAAGACCCGCGAAGAGCTTTCCGGCTGGCGAAAATTCTTCTCGAACCCCGTTGTGGCAACGCTCATCACCGTGACGCTCGGCGTTGCGCTCGGCCTCACCGGCTACCAGCTCGTGTGGCCGCTGTTCGGCGCCGCCAACCAGCTGCTCGCCGCGCTCGGCCTGCTGGCCGTGTGCGCATGGCTCGGCAATGCCGGCCGCAACAACAAGATGTTCTATGTTCCCATGGTGTTCATGCTCATCGTGACGCTGACTTCGCTCGTGCTTACCATGCAGGCGAAGTTCCTGGCCATCGCCGGCGGTGCGCTCACGCTGGCCAACGGCCTGCAGCTTGTGCTCGCGGTACTGCTCGCCGTGCTCGCAGTGGTACTTGCTATTAAGGGCGCCCGCGTGATTTTCGGCAACAAAAAGAAGGAAATCGCCGAATAAGGCAAATACATTCAACGCAGCCTTACAGCTGCCTCAAGGGTCCGCTTTAGCGGACCCTTTTTTCATTGCTTTCCACCGCACCCAATCCTTTCTTTTCCGTACTCATTCTTTTCGTGCGACACGCATCATGCCTGATTAGACACAATTTCCAACAAGCGGCATAAGCCGCGTGAGCAAGGAGGGAAATTATGGGTACATCTATCGCAAACGAGCCGGGCGTATCTCGCCGTTCGTTTCTTACGGCCGCAGGCATCGGAGCGGCAGGAATCATAGGGGCAAGCATGCTTCCTGGATGCTCCAACCAAAAAGGAGAGAGCGCCGAGGGCGACGCATGGGACCTCGAGACTGACATTGTCGTTGTGGGCTCCGGCGCGGCAGGCGTTGCCGCCGCAGTAACGGCAATCGAAGAAGGGGCTGAGGTCGTTATGGTCGAGAAGGCCGACCTCATCGGTGGAGCGACAAGTGCGACCGTTCAGTATTGCGCCCCAACGTCTTCGCTGGCAATTCCGCAGAATTTCGATGACGTGACCGATAGCGCCGAGCTCATGTTCGAAAACGCCATGGAAGTTTCCGAAGGAACCGCCGACCCCTCCCTGGTCAAAATCTGGTGTGACGGCGCGGCTGACGCGATCGACTGGATGATTGACCATGGGTGCGAATTCAAAGAAACGCTGAAGATTTGCGAAGGTCGACAAGGACAGGGTAAATACATCGCAAAAACCGCTGGCGAGCTTACAACGAAGCTCATCCCAATCATTCAAGAAAAGGCAACATTGCTCAACAATTGCCCGCTTGAAAGCCTTGTTGCGAATGAAGAAGGCCGCATCATCGGAGCTATCTGTCTCGATAGCGGCAAGGAAAAGCGCATTCGTGCGCGCAAGGCCGTCATTATCTGCTCTGGCCCCTGGGCCAATGACGAGGTAATGATTCCTCGCCACATGAACGAACTACCGGAAACGCCCGCTGCGGCTGGAGAGACCTTCGCTTCACTAGGCATGCCCTATGGTCCGTTTACCGGCGAAGCGATTCGTGCGGCCCAAAAGGCCGGCGCTGCCGTTCGCCATATGGAGTACTGCGTATCCGAACCGTGCTATTCGACTTCGGACCTCATGTCGCAGGGTGTCGCTGTTGCAGGTATCACCCGTGTCGTTGGGCAGGTCATGGTAGGCTCCAACGGCAAGCGCTTTACCGACGAAGGCAAGACCCGTGGCGCCATTGCCCGCGACGTGCTCAAACTTGAAGACAACGTGTTCTATCCCGTGCTCGACGGCCATTTCGTTCCAACACAGGTAAATCCAAAAGAAGAGGTTCTTCAGAAGTGGATCGATGGAGGCTTCGTGGTAACCGCAGATACCCTCGAAGAAGTTGCATCTAAGGCCGAATCGAGTTTCGGAATCCCTGCAATCACGCTTATCGCAAGCATCCAAGCCTACAACGAGGGTTGCAGTTCTGGCACGGACGAATTCGGTAAGGACCCCCATTTCCTTACCCCGATCAACCAGGCACCATTTTACGTAGGCCCCGTTGAAACGTGCATCATGCTCTATACCAACGGTGGTCTTGACGCAGATGAAAATGCCCGCGTACGCAACGCCGACGGCAACGTGATTCCCGGCCTTTACGCAGCTGGGATGTGCACGGGCGGACAATTCGGCACCGACACCGTTTCAGGAAGCTGGCAAACAAGCTCCATCGTATTCGGTAGAATTGCAGGTGCGAATGCGTCGAAAGAAACTGCAGAATAAAGCATTGCGCCAGCCGACAAAACGCTTTCAATTCCCAATATGAGGGAACTAGACGGAGCTTGCGTTGCGCAAGCTCCGTTTCGTGCACGGAGGGACTTATGAGGATTGCCGCCGATGTGAGCATAACAAAAACAAGGCGTATGGTACTCGCCGCAATCGCGGTAATGGGTTTCGGCCTGCTTCAGGGAGCACGCTTTATCGACGTTAATTCAGGGCCGTACAGCGCGCATTCGCTTGCGCTTTTCGGCCTGTTCGTCGATGGCGCGACCTTGCTTACCATCGCCGTACTTTCGTATTTTGGAAAAATTGACGACAACCGCAAACTCTACTGCGCAGGGGCGATTTCGTGTGCGTTCTATCTCGCTCTATCGCTTCTCAATCTTGGCGACGCGGCCATTCATCAGGCATTCGCCGGCCTCACATGGTCGCTCAACGTTCTATGTTGGATGGAAATCTTCACCAACTACAAACCACGCTTTGCCCTTATCATGATTGCGCTTGCCTACGCGGTGAATGTTGCCGTGAAACCACTCCTCGGGGCATTAGGCCTGCCGGTCGAAGGCGCACTCGCCGCATTCATGGCAATTTCAATTGTCCTACTCGGCATTTGCATTCGCTATGACAAGGCAATTGCCTATGATACCCTCGCAAACGAGCAAGCTTTCAGTGACACATCGTGCCACGAAACGACCACGCTCTCGGAAGCGTTTTCTCGCGCACGCAGGGCCGTTGCCTGCGCTTTTGCTTTTTCATTTGTCTGCGGATTCGTTATCGAAGCCGACTTGCTTGCCACAAACATGGAATACGCGCAAAGCAACGAAACGGCGCTCATTTGCCTCGTCGCAGCGATTCTTATGGTCTGCGCATTGCTCATTTTTTCGATTCGAAAAGCGAATATCGACTACATGTGCCCCATAGCCGCCGCCTGGATTGCAACGGCGTTGTTCACGCGATCTACGGGATTGCTCGAAGCTTCGGTATCGGGCAGTATCATGACGGCTACTTTGATTTCGTTCTACGTATTGCTCTGGCTCATGCTCGTGAGCGAAGCCCACGAGAGGAAGCTCCCCGCATTTTTCCTGCTCGGCCTTGCCCTGGGAGTCGCACGTTTGTCGGTTATGGCGGGTCGGGCATGCGCCGACTGGGCCATCGGCGGCAATCTCATCGTTCAGAGTGCAGTAAGTGCCGTAAGCCTTTGGGCGCTTGCAATTGCGGTTTCAACCATATTCTTCGCCTATTTGCGTTATTCCTCAAAACGCTTACGGGGCGGCTTCGACGAAACCGCCCCCGATGAAGATAGGCAGCAATCGTCCCACATGGAGACGGTCGAGCCCAACAAGGTCACAAGCGATGTGGCGTTGGCAAGCGAAGAGATTGCGCCTATCGCCTCAGACGCAGACCCGTGGAACGAAGCGTTCGATATGCTCGTGCAGCGCTATGGCCTTTCCGACCGTGAGGCGCAAATCGTGCGAGAATTCGCTGCCGGACGAAGCGCGAGATATTTAGCGGAGTGGTATATGCTCTCGGAGCATACCGTCAAAACGCACTTGCGTAGGGCCTATACGAAAGTTGGCGTGCACTCCCGTCAGGAACTCATTGACGCGATAGAAGAGATGCACGCCGAATCATTCAAAAACGCAAGAGGGAAGGCATAGCGAACACCGTGAGCTGCCGCCACACCTTCTCATAATTAGGCAAGGTCTTTGGCAATTGCTTCGCCCGTGAGACGACCCATTGACAATCCAACGGAATTCGAGCAATGGCGCACGAAGCTACGGTTATACATGAATCGATGCGTGATCTCGCCAATCGCCCATAGACCTTCGATGGCGTTGCCAGCGTCATCAACAACGCGGCAGTCGCTGTCGGTCTTCAAGCCTCCCATGGTCGCGACGTATGAGGGAACATAACTCACGAGGTAGTAGGGACCCTCACCGTACGCGACCGCCTTTTCGACGGACTTCCCGTATTCGTCCTCAACGGAACCCTCGGCGAATGCCTGATACGAAGCGAATGTTTCGGCAAGCGCTACGGCGCCCATCGCCGACGCGAGGTCGTCAATGGTGTCGGCCTTAATGACGTCTCCAGTCGAAATGCCCTTCTCAAGAATCTCGCACGCCTCGGCATTCGTACTATCGAAAAGCGCATAATACGGAGCGACGTCGTGATCGGCCATGCTCGAGGCGAGCAGGATTCCCGGACCAGCTTCGTTGACGAAACGCTTGCCCTGAGCATCAACGAGCATCTTGCTCGCAACCCCGCCGCCCTCGAGGGGCTTGGTCGACATAGACATATCAACGAGCGTCGCAAAAGACGGATCAACTTCGGTGAGCTTCCTGGAGGGCATGATATTGAAAGGAATCACCCAGCAATTGTCATAAAGCGCTGCGCCCACAGCTTTTCCCATGGTAATGCCGTCACCGGTGTTCATCGCATTGCCCAAATACTGGAAACCGATTTTTTCAACCGAGGGAACAAACTTATTAAGATAGTCGACGCTTCCGCCAAAACCACCGCATGCAAGAACCGTCGCTTTCGCCGCAACAGTCTTAGTTTTACCGTTCGACTGCAGAACGACGCCCGTAACCTTGCCATCTTCGGTCACCAGCTCGGTTGCCTCATGCTCAAGCAAAATTTCGACGCCCGCGTCTTCCAGAGCTGCGGTCATTTTCTCAGTGATGAGCTGACCAGCAGCCTTTGAGGCGTCAGCGCTCGTATCGGGCCATACGGTATCGGTCCCAACCTTCTCTTTAGTAAACGATTGAATGAAATCAATTCCCGTTTTCTCAACCCAATTCACCGTCTCGCAGCTCGCCTGCATGAGCGCTTTCACGCGATCGTAATCGGGGTAGGGCGCATCGACTTTGCCGGTCTCGGTTGCCTTTTTGAAACGAGCGAGGAACTCATCCATGGTGTCGGTCGTTTCAGAAACGAACTGCCAGAACTCCTCGTTTTCGACACCCTGATAAATCGAAACATTGCCTTTCGAAGTCTGGAACGAAATACCCAAAGTCGGCGACTTCTCGACAAGCACGACCTTCGCGCCATTTTGAGCAGCGGCAAGCGCGCACGCCTCGCCAGCAAGGCCCGACCCGATAACCGCAATATCGGTTTCGATAATCTCACCCTTTGGCTTTTCCTCATCTGCTTGCTTCGAGGCGGTTCCCGAACATCCCGCCAAAGCAAAACTTCCGCCAAGAATCGCTGCACCCGCGCAGAACGACCTACGGTTGATAGTCTTCATTTTTCCCTCCTCCTTATATGCGGCATTCGACCAGCCGCGCAGCTTCATAATGCCCGAAACGCACGAACAGCTTGTCGCACGAAAAGAATGAGCAGGTGAGAAAGGCTCGATGACGAATTGAACAGCACGAAGAGCGAAGGAGTTCAGTGCAGTATCAGGCCAGACAATGAACGCATTCTGAATTCCATTCGCTGCCGAGATTAAACGGAGAGGGAAACCATGCCCTGATTCAAATCGTTCTCGAAAAAGAATATGTTTACAGGTCAAAAATCTTATTTTGGCTTCTTCAAAATAGCGTGGTGGAGTGCTATTTTTTTCTCTTAATGTGTTTTCAGAAAGGGATGCCAATGACAGATGAAAAACAGGAGGTCACAGCGCAGGCTCAAGCAGAAGAGCCTGTGAGTGAATCTTCGAAAGAGACCCCCGAGAAAACGAGGTCGCTCGGCGTATTCTCGTTCGAGGGCGATATGCCGCTCGCGCAAGCAATCCCCTTGGGCTTGCAGCATGTTCTGGCAATGTTCGTGGGCAATTTGACTCCGCTGCTTATTGTGACGAGCGCGTGCGGATTGGCCGGCGCCGAATTCGCCGACGTGCAGCTTTCCCTGTTGCAAAATGCCATGTGGATCGCGGGTGTCGTAACTCTCATCCAGCTTTTCGGCATTGGCCCCGTCGGCGGCAAGGTGCCCATCATCATGGGCACGTCTTCAGGCTTCATCGGCGTGTTTAACTCGGTGGCCGCATCGATGGGCGGCGGCCTTATCGCCTATGGCGCCATCATGGGCGCATCGCTCATCGGCGGTTTGTTCGAGGCTGTTCTGGGCTTCTTCCTGAAACCCCTACGCCGCTTCTTCCCGGCGGTCGTTACGGGTACCGTCGTGCTTTCCATCGGCTTAAGCCTTATCAGCGTCGGCGTGAACGCTTTCGGCGGCGGCAACACCGCACCCGACTTCGGCTCGTTCGAGAATCTGTGCTTGGCGCTCATCGTGCTCATCGTCATTCTCGCCGTGAAGCATGCGACCACAGGCTTTGTAAGCGCCTCTTCCATTTTGGCTGGCATTATCGTAGGTTACGTCGTCGCCGGCATCATGGGTCTGGTTCTTCCTACGACTGGCGTGACCGCCGATGGCGTGGAATACACAAAGGCATGGGTTCTGAACTGGGATAAGGTCGCTGCGGCGTCATGGTTCGCCATTCCGAACCTTCTGCCCGTCATGCCCGTCTTCGACATGCGAGCCATTGCGCCCGTGCTGGTGATGTTCATCGTCACGGCCGTCGAGACTGTTGGCGACATTTCGGGCGTCACGCAAGGCGGCATGAACCGCGAGGCTACCGACAAGGAACTTTCCGGCGGCGTTGTGTGCGACGGCTTGGGCTCGTCGCTCGCAGCCATGTTCGGCGTGCTGCCCAACACCTCGTTCAGCCAGAACGTCGGCCTGGTTACCATGACCAAAATGGTCAACCGCAAGGCCCTGGCCTGCGGCGCCGTATTCCTGATTCTGTGCGGCTTGTGCCCGAAGCTCGGCGCCGTGGTCTCCATCATGCCCCAGTCGGTCCTCGGCGGCGCAGCCGTTATGATGTTCGCTTCCATCGTGGTGAGCGGCATTCAGCTGATCACGCGCGAACCCCTTACGCCGCGCAACTTGAGCATCGTTTCCGTTGCACTTGGCTTGGGCTACGGCATTGGCGCGAACCCCGCCGTGCTGGCTGGTTCGCCCGAGTTCGTCGGCCTGATTTTCGGCGGCTCTGGCATTGTCGCCGCAGCTGCAGTCGCCATCATTTTGAACATCGTGCTTCCCAAAGACGAAAACGAGAAAACGCCCGAGAAGGACGCGAACGCTTAACGAGCTAAACGAGCGGCTCAAGGTTGGCATTCGAACTTTTGGCTCAAATCGTTCTTATACATCCAAGCGAACGGCGCCCTGTTTCTTTCGCGAGAGACAGGGCGCCGTTCTTTGTTGCCTGGTCGAAATGCGAACGATGAAACGGCTTTCCTTCAACCGCGACATCGTCTCCGGCTCATAAGGTAAAAGACATGTCTGGCCTAGGGGCATCGGCACAGGCCGATGCCCCTTTTTGCACCCCTAAATTCGTCGGCCGCATTTAAGAGCTCGGATAAAATGTACGTCCACGCGTCCAGGGTCTCCACATCTGTCCGAGCAGTCTTTTCGCACCCAATCTCATTGTCTCTGGCCAATCAGGCTCTTCATTCCCCATCCCCATTCTGCTTGATTGTTCACCCTTTCCGCATCCATCCTTATTGCATTTATCTGATCAGGCTCTTCCGAGTACATTCCTATCGCACTTGCGTGGTCGGGCTTTTCCGCACGCGCTTTCTTCGCGCACTGTCACATGCGAACTTTCGCAACGCACGCCCAATCGGACTATCGCAAGCTTGCCTAACAAGCAAGCTTTTCCGCGTCCATTCCCACAGCACCTCCCATAAATCCCTCCACGGCAAGTCCGAACGGGCCAACGCAGCCCAAACCATGTCCCGATTTTGCAAAAAATGGCAGAAATTTGCGGTTGTGAACGGTCTTAGCACTCCGAAAAGGCCCCAAAGATGCTTCGTTTTTACAAAACCCCAGGTCACGATTTACCGAAGGCAGGAACAGTGCACTCCTTATCGTGCACAACCGCAAATTTGTGCCAAAAAGTTGACAATTCGGACCAAATATCAGGTAAGAGCAAATTGCTCAAGAAGACATCAACAGTAGACTCGAAGCAAATCCGGAGCAAGCACGAAGAGAAGATGAAAGAAATCGAGAAAAGAGGGAAGGGAAAGAGCAAAAATTAACGGTAAGTTCGCGCATGCCGAGCGATGCCACACGCGGTCCATACAATACCGCATTCGCAATGCAGCAAAAATCAAATTTGCAACCAGCAGAAAGAAGCGCTCAGGAGTGGTGGAATAAGCGAAGTGCCAGAATAAAGAACGGAAGCTGCGAACTGGGAAATTGAATCAAACCGAATCGGCGGCACTCGGTTACGAACGCAATGGGCTGAATGTAATGGGTGCCCATCATCGGGCAAGAAAGCACAACAGAACACCCAGCTGGAATATCTAGAAGATATGACCGATGAAAATCGGTGAGGCTCCCCTTTATGCAGGTCGTGGG
>OLQK01001100.1_pt1 | contig 20027 bp, 22 predicted proteins | sample 1672501 | NCBI WGS metagenome assembly OLQK01 (sample SAMEA3136693, study PRJEB25190) | human gut metagenome | biome: human gut; feature: human-associated habitat; material: faeces | place: Austria | collected 2013 | reverse complement strand
TTTTTTTTCCGAAGTTTCGACTATATCTTCGTTAGAAGATATATTATATATATCTATATTCTTATTCTTATTCTTATTCTGTTCCGTGATTTCACGGTTTGTCACGCGTGATGTAACGTGACGCGTCACGCTGTCGGTCACGATTTCAGCTTCTTCTTTCGGCAAAACCGCCGGTTCTTCCTGGGGTTCTGACTTTTCTTCCGGCTGTGACATTCCCAGAAGGGCGCGTTTCTTTTCGCGCTGTCTCTGCTGTCTGATCCGGTTTTGTTCTCTGATTCTCTCCATGCCTTCGCTGTTCTGGTTCGCTTCGAAGTTGGTTATGTAGATCCCTTTTTCGGTTCTCTCGATCATGTGGAACTTCTCGAAGGTCGTAAGGGCCAGGCGGACGGTTGCCAGCGGCTTATTAAAAATAGTCGCCAGCATTTCGTCAGAATATGGGAATTCGTCTTCGATCAAGACAAGGCCCTTCGCGTTGCATTTACCGGCAAGCGCAAGAATACGGATCCACACGACCAGGATCGCGTCGCCTTCCGGCATGGATTGAATGATTTTGATTTTATCGTCGTCAAACATATCTACACGAAGTTTGATCCAGTTAATTTCCGCCATAAAAACACCGCCTTTATAAATACTTGCTCATAATGTCCCGTTTTGATTTCGGCTTCGGGGCTTCCGCCGCCTTCTTCGGCGGTTCCAGATCGTCCAGGAAGTTAATTGATTTCTTCATCCGGGTTTCTCTGGTTGCTGTCAGGTTCTTTTCGATCACCTCTTTGTTTTCATCCACTTTTTTATACACAATATCCAGACGTGATTGTGGATAAGTTAGCCCCGAAATACAACAAATTGTGATTCCTTCGTCATTGAAGGTCTGGAAAGTGTCGATCGGGGTTCCGATTGCTTTTTCCAGTTCCGGCATGGTTACACCGTCCGACAATGACGCTGTGATGTATTTAACGGCTCTGTCGCCCTCGATAGGGGCGTAAGGGTTATCTTGTATAGCCTTAATCGTTTCGGCGCTGTTTTGGGCCTTTCTGGACGTCACAAGGGCCATTCCGTGGGCGCTTAGTGTCTCCATGATTTCGGCCTTGTCAATATTGCCCTTCACGCTCTTGTGTTTCTCCGGCACTTCTAGGAACGAACAGAAGTCGTCCACGAACGAAGTATTGATTGACAATTTTTCCGCCCGGTCGTTGTCCAGGATGAAGCAAGCGGCCGTTCCGGCGATTTCTGTCAACTCTGAAAAACAGTCGTAAGAATTGATATGCGCCTTCACGCTTTCATTCTGCCCCGGAACAATCGTGATCGCTCCGATGGCGCGGCCTTCGTCGATTAAAAGGTCAATCAACATCGGGCCGGCTCCTGAACCGGTTCCGCCGCCGCTGGCGAAGATAACGAACGTCAGATCCGCCTTGATTTTGGTTTCAATCTCTGCCGCGATACGGTCGAAGTCGTCGATCACAAGCTGTTTCGCCTTCCGCCGGTTCTTATTGCAACCTTCACCGCCCGGAATGTGGTATTTATATTTTGCGTGTTCCAGGGTGTCAAGGTCTTCCTGGGACGTGTTGATGTAAAGGACATTAAAGCCCCGATCTTCGAAAAGCTGTCCAATGTTGCCGCCGGCCTGGCCGACCGCTACAAAAGCAATTTTATTTTTCATGTTCTGATTCTCCCTTCGTGGTATTATCGGACGTTTTCCGTCCGGTTGTCGTTTCTGTTCTGGCGTCACTTCGTTTCATGCTTCGCCCCTTCCAGGAATTCCCGTCCGGCGTCCGTGATGAAGAACGTGTCCGCCCGGCCTTCTTTCAAGCCGCGGCCGATATATCCGGCGTCTTCGAATTCCTTGATTTTTTTGAAAATTGTGTTCGGCTTATAGCCGAATTCTTCCGTGTCGGAAATCTCCTGAACCGACATTGAAGATAATTTGTTCGTCGCCCCGTTCTGGGAAAGGATTGACAAAACGATAAAGCCTAGTCTGTTCAAAGTTTCACCGCCTTTTTTCTCTGATTTACTCTGATAAACTCTGATAAACTCTGATAAACTCTGATAAAGTCGGATTTACTCTGATAAACTCTGATTTATTCTGATTTATTCTTCCAGCGGCCGCGGCTGTCCGCGTTCCGCGACGACTTCTTCGAAAGTTCTATCGCCTAACATTCGTTTACCTTCCACGCGCCCACATTTCGGACACTTGCCGTTTGAAATGCACGAAAGGAATGTGAAACCACAAGTACAATAGACTTTCCAGAATGGATCCGTTGCCTTTGTGATTCCGTCTATGTAATACGGGGCTTCCCTTGTATTTCTAACGATTGACATTTCTTCACGTTTCCCCTATAATTATTAAAGGCTGTGTCCAAAACGCGGCCAACATCGGGCGCAACGTGTCAGGGTTCCAATCTTTGACGTTGCGCCTTTGTTTTATGCTGAATTTCTCGCCCCGATCGCGCGGTCTGTCATAATGCCGATTGTCAGGGCGTCCAGGGTTTCCGAAAGTGCGGCGTCAAGTTCCTTCGACGTTTTGATTCCGAAACCCTCTAAAATGCTTTTTAAATTCTCAACCTGGCCGTTCTGGCCTTCGTTTGTTTTCTTCATACTCTCACCGCCTTAATAGTATTCATCCGGGGCCGTAACGTGGAACCAGACATTCGTTCCATTCTGCCGCCAGTCAACGCGAAGATATTCAAATTCCTTCGTGACCGTCTTGTCGATGTCGGCTTCGGTTCTGTCGTCGTCCAGGTACTTTTTGAACTTCCTTGTCCGGCCGTTGGCTTTTAAGATGATCCATTCGCGGCCGATCTGCCAGCGAATGTTTTTCTGAATTTCTTCGTCCCATTCCGGGAAAGAACAATACTGATATTCGCGGACGAAATGAACCGTTTTCGGGTACATAGTGATCTTCGTGTTCATTCCGACACTGTTCATGTACTTTACGCAATGGGCGGCGAACAGTTCTTTCTGATCGGATGTAAGGTCTTCATATCCAGGCGTTTTTCTAATATCGAAGCCGTGAATAAAAAGAATGTCTTCGGCGGCGCGTAAACAGTAATCAGAACGGCCGCACGTTTCGTATAATCTGCATACGCCCTTGTAGGACGTGTTGATCGTTGGTTTATACATGGTTCCGCCTTTCCGGCCCTTACGGGCCAATTAACGCGCTATCGCGCGGAATACAGATTTCAGTTACCGGATAACAGGTTCCCCTAAACAAGCGGAGAAGAAGCCGATGTTCGTCCAGACGCTCGAACGCGGGCCGGACAAGTACAACGCGGAAGGGCCAGCGTACGAAGTGCTGTGGTAACTGCCAGAGACGTAACACACCGCTTCGTCCAGGTCTGCGTCAGCCGCGAACCAGGCGTCGTCTTTGTCCATGCCTTCGGTGATGATCCCTAAATCCTTTAAGATCTCCGGGATCTTGTCCGCTGGAAGATCTACAACCACGTCGCGGCGTCTCACCGCGTCCCAGCCTTCCACTTCGCCGGACGTTGTAATCATCAAGCCGTCTTCGCCTGGGCCAATCTTTACCGGATCCGGGAACGGAAGATCGTCAATGTGAACTTCCTTGAATTCCTGGCTTCTTTCGGAAAGGTCGGCTTCCGGGTGTGCCGCGTCATTGTCTGGCATATACTGGAAGACGCCATTCTTTAAGCGTATACCGGCGATCATTTTCCAAACCAGGCCGACCACATCAGCGACGCCCGTTTCTTTGTTCCCGTTATGGAACCAGGAAGCCGGGCCGGATCCGGTCAGTGTCCGCCAGGTGTTCGGGGCTTCGATTCCGACTTCGGTTTCGTCATTGTGATAGTGGCCTTTCCAGGTGTTCCCGTGGACATCCGGGTTCGTGTGCTTTCTTAACCAGTTCCATTCGATGGCGGTCATTAAGTGCCAGCCGGCGCCCTTCTTTCTACAAGCCGCGATCGCGTCGTCCATGTCGATAGATACCTTCGGATCCATCAGCGGCAACGAATACGCGCGGCCGTTCTGGACGCAATTCACGAAGCGGCTAAGATATACGGCGTCATACTCAACGCCACGGACGAAGAACATTCTGTCGGCTTCTTCCGGCGTCTTCGCCGTGTTCTCAACCTTTAACATGATGGACGGGATCCCCATGTCGTCATACTTCAAAACAACACTTTCCTTTGTGTTACTCATTCGCTTATTTCCTCACTTTCCTTTTTATCGAACATTCCCAGGCGTGCGCCCAACTCGACGCAACCCAGAACGATTTGTGTCAGGTCTTTTCCAGATACGCCGACCATTTCAAAACTTAACGTCGATTCGCCGTTCGGTTCATCCTTGATCTTGCAGAAGAAACCCTTTTCGACGGTTTCGCTTGTGCCGTCGGTGTAGTTGAAAACAAAATTCTTGATTTCCTTTTCCTGTGCCATGTGCTTATTTCCTTTCTATCTTCACCGCGTAGCCGCGGCGTTTTAACTCAATCACAAGATCCTTCGTCTTTTCAGCTTCCAGTTTTTCCAGGTGGGCCATATACTTTTTATAGCCTTTGGATCGTGTCGGATCCTTTACCCGATGAAGGTTGTCTTCCGGTGCAAGATCGAACAGTTCCCAGCAAGAAATGACGCGTGTGTCTTTTTTGTTCACAATGACAATCCAGTTCATGTTGAGATCGTAATATACCCGGCCGCGATATACCCGGCCGTCGTACCAGTAACGGAAGTATTTAATGTCGCCGTTGTGAATTTCCTTCCCGTCGCGATCCAGGCCGTACTGACCTTCGTGGCCTTGCCCGTCCAGTGCGCGAAGGTCGAAATTCATGTCAGTTTGTGGATAGTGGCACGATTCAACGTATCGCGCTTTTACCCATTCTTCTGCGGTCTTTGTCTTTATGCTGGATTTGTCTTCGACTTCCACAAGGGATTTTATTTTCTTGACGATCAGGTTCATATATTTTTCATATTGAAGCCCGATCAGGTACGGCATTTTCCGCCGCTTATCAAAATCATAAAAACCGCCGTGTGGGTTTTCGTGAACAACGTCCTGATAGAAAACAATTTCGAAGCCGGCCGGGAACCGTTGGGCCTTGAATTTCAAATCCCTTCTGATCCCTTCGATGTAATTCCTTCGAATTATCTTCGAAACACTTTCGTCGTGGTGTACGTCGAAGCCTTCGTCTTTCAGCATATTAAGGATTTTCCAAAAATACGCGTCGTGAACGAATTTCTGGTTCCGTCGCCATACGCCCGAAGGTCGTTCGGTTTCGTTATTGAACCGGAACATTGTGTCATAGATTCTAAAGTTATCCATATTCAATTTTCCCTTTCGCTTATTTCCAACATCTGCCGCCGATTGCAGTCGGCTTCCTGGCTATATGTCGAAGTGCTGGCGGCCTTATCTGGCCGCCGTTGCGGTCTGTTTCTCTTGCAGTTCCAGGCCGATCAGAATTCCCTGGATCAGAATTTTCTTGTCCTGGGAAAGTGACATCATGGAACGAATGAAGTTCTTGTCTTCCTTGCGAACCATCGTGACGTTTTTGTCTGTTGTGGTATTTGCCATAAATACGGCCCCCTTTCTGATTGATTTTCGAAGTCTTCCCCTTTATTTTATAATGAACCTATCAGGGCCAGCCCACCCGGCCCCGATCTAGTTCATAGGAAAGGGGGCTTCGAAATGATTTACGTCATTCCGAAAGAAGAAGGCTTTCTTGAAGTGAAGCCTGGTGATTACATCTGTAACAACTGTAACGAACACATTCAGAATGTAAAACCAGTTTCAGAAGATAGCCGCTTCGGTTATCTGAAGCCATGTGAAAAGTGCGGTTGCACTTATTTCTATTGGTTCAAGTAATCAGAAAGCCCTTCTTCATTCAGCGCGTCGTCCGTATCACCGTGCGGCGCCTTTTTAGTTCCTCAACCGTTTTGTTTTGGTTGATAAGCCAAGTATAACGGCTTTAATTTGGTTTGTCAACCATTTTTACAAAAAATATAAAAATATTTTGGTTGACGAACCAAACAAACGGTGATATTATATGCTCATAAAAGCGAAAGGGGGTGTCACGATGAACGAAAGAATCCGTTGTTTGCGTGAAGAATTAGGGCTTTCACGCGCGGCCTTCGGCCAAAGAATAGGAGTAAGCGGCGACGTTATTAACAATCTGGAACGTGGTCGTGTTGAGATAAAAGAACCTATGATAAAATTGATCTGTTCTGAATTTTCTATAAATGAAGACTGGTTGAGAGCCGGAATCGGCGAAATGAAAGTGAAAAGTCCAACCGATACAATGGAACAATTAAAAAAGGAATTCGGGCTTGATGATTTCAGTTATAATCTGGTTTACCAGTATTTGAAATTAGACGCTGAACAGCGCCAGACGGTACGGGATTTCTTTTATAACGTGGTAGAAACCGGAATAATGGACGAAGACTTGTTCGGCGATGTGCCGAAGACACCGGAAGACTTGGAAAAGGAATTTCCGCCAGTCGAACCAGAACGGAACAAAGAAACGGGCTAGGTGTAAAACCACCCGGCCTTTACTTAAAAAGCTACCAGATCAACAAGTATATCTTCGTCCTTCCGTTGAACCTTAAATTATAATACATTGCTTGACAACTTGCGTAATATATCGCGTAGACGCGACGACTCTTGTACTCTATGTATTTAATTTTCTTCATTAGCACCACCCCTTTTCCTGAAAAGGCCGGGCTAAGTCATTATAAGTTTAACGGAATCGAAGATATACCGGTAATTTTTGGAAGGGGTGATTGAATGATCGTGAAGATCGCCATCGGTGCCGCGGTCGTCTTCCTGGCTGTGTGGGCCTGGAAGATCCATATATACTTAAAATGGCAAAAAAGAAAGGAACGCGACGAAGCACCGTTTCACCGGTGGGCCGATGAAGTCCACCAGCGACCGGGCCAGAAAGAAAAACTTCGCCAGGCAAAAGAAGAAGACATTTCCGTTCACTTTGAAAGTGAAAAGAAGTGCTTCGCCAGGATGAAGGCGCCGGACGACCAGGAAGACGTCTGGTGTGGCCTGGGAATGTGCCAGTGTAGCACGTTCAAAGCCGATCACTTACCTTGCAAGCACATTTATAAACTTGCACTAATAAGGGGGATGATCGAATGATTGTATTTATTATATTGCTCATATTGTTATTTGTGTTATTTCTGAAATCGGGCGAAAAGACGGTGAAGAAGGCCCTGGAAAGTGATCGGATATTTCTTCCGTTCGACGACTCCATTCACCAGACGCCGCCGCAACAAGACCGGATCAAACGCGCGGTTGAACAGAATTTGAAGGTGAAGACGCTTTTGTCCAACGGGTACAGTGGAAAGATTATCGGGACGACTGGAAATGTGTATCTTGTGACACTTAAAAATTGTACGTGTCAGGATTTCAAGCGTCGTCAGAAACCTTGCAAACATATGTATTTTCTGGCCGCTCAAACAATGCGTTGTAACATTTCGGAAGTAAACGGAAAATATGAACTAGAAAAATTAAACTAACTGAATAATAAAACAGCCGGTCAACGACTGCAATCACTGACCGGCTTTAATACCAGGCAACCGAAAAAGGTCTTCTGATATTGGAAATAAGCACCCTATATTATAGCAGAGAAGGCCAGGAAATGCAATCGGCTTTCTTTTTTATACCCTTTTTTGGTTCCTGGGGAAAGGGGCTTTTCATGGCTTATGTCAGGAATAAGAAAAAGATCCTGAAATTCTGGTCGAAAAAGAAAGCGGCTCTGTACGTCCGCGTCTCGACCAGGTATCAGGTTGATAAAGACAGCCTTCCTTTTCAGCGTAAAAAATTAAAGGAATACTGTAAATTTTTAGGAATTGAAGATTTTGTGATTTTCGAAGACGACGGGTATTCGGCGAAGAATACCGATCGTCCGCATTTTCAAGAAATGATGTCGCGTGTCAGGGACGGGGAATTCTCCCACCTGATCGTCTGGAAGGTGGATCGCGTGTCCCGAAATCTTTTGGACTTCGCGGCGATGTATCAGGAATTAAAAGACCATAAGGTCACTTTTATTTCGATGAACGAACAGTTCGACACTTCGACCGCCATCGGCGAAGCTATGTTGAAAATTATTCTGATTTTCGCTGAACTTGAACGGAACATGACTTCCGAACGCGTAACCGGAATCATGCTGGATCGCGCGGAACAGGGCTTGTGGAACGGCGCACGTATGCCGGTCGGCTATCGCTGGAACCCGGAAATCAAATTCCCGGAACCGGATCCAGAGGAAACAAAGATCGTTCAGTTCATTTTCGACGAATACGAACGGGTTCGTTCCACGACGAAGATCGCCCGGTATCTGAACCACAATCAGATCGCGTCGAAGCGTGGCGGCCAGTGGACTTCGAAGCTGATCCGCGATATTATCCGAAGCCCGTTCTATATCGGGACGTATCGGTATAATTTGCGTGAGTCCGGTCGCGGCCCATTGAAGCCGGAAAGTGAATGGATCGTTCGGGAAAATAATCACCCGGCCATTATCACAAAGGAACAGTTCGACCGTTGCAACGCGATCATGGATGAAAACGGAACCAGCCGCGACACGTCCGACCTTCGGGCCAGGAAGTACGTTCACACCTTTTCCGGCCGGCTGGTGTGCGGCAAGTGCGGCGCGAATATGATCGCGTCGAAGGATAGAGCCAGGGCGAACGGCTGGCGGCCGTCAATGTACCGTTGCGCCCAGCGGTCGCGAATGATGGACTGCGACAACTCGAAGACGGTAAACGAAAGTTACATCGGCCCGTTTATCTTTAACTATGTGGCGAACCTGGCGCGGATCCAGAAGAATTTTAAGAACATTAAAACCCTGGAACAGTTGGAAAAGGAACTTTTGAAGGGGCCAGAATTCGAAAATATGAAGGTCAGTAAAGAAAGCCTTCGCCGGACGTTCGACGCCCTGGCCTTCCAGGAAGTCGGAAAAGGCGCGTATCTGCCGGACATTGACCTTTCAGACGGCGACGACGATTACACGGCGGCCGAACAGATTTCCATTCTGAAACGTGAACTTGACAAGTGCAAGACCGCGATTGATCGGTTGACGGATCTTTATCTTTATGATCCCGATTCCATGACGAAAGAAGAATTCGCAAAGAAGAAAAGGGATCTTGTGAATAAGATCGCCGGATATGAAAAACAGATCGAAGCCAGCCAGGCCACGGGTGACAAGGACGATCTGGCCGACCTGGAATTCATCAGGAAGGCGTCGGCGTTCCTGGTCGCTCAAAGGATCGTTTCGAAGAAACACGTCGATTATATCCAGATGGCCCTTGACCTGGACAACGAAATCCTGAAGGATTTTGTCGATCAGGTAATCGACCGGATCGAAATTCTGGAAGGCCGCGTCCAGTCGATCCGGTTCGTGAACGGTCTTGTCCATGAATTCACATATTCAACCCCGGCGGATCTTCCGGTCTGCCAGAAGTGCGGCGGCCGTATCGGTTCGACGTGCGGATGTCGGACAAGAACCTTCGATTTCGCCGGCAAGCCATACCGCCGGATCAAGGTCGGGGATCCAGGCGACAAGTTCCACGGCGTCACCGGTGCTGTGTGTCCTGAATGTTCCGCCCAGGCCGGCCGCTGGCACCATTGGAAATGTGGAATTGAACGGTGTCCGATCTGCGGCGAACAGTTAATCGCTTGCGAACACGGGCCGAATGGGAAAGATTGATGGGAAGGGGCTTTCGCCCCTTCTTTTTTTAACAGTTACCGTTTACAACCGGTCTGACAATCTGGTATTCGATGAAGGTCTTCGCCATGATTTCGGCTAACTCTTTATCAATGCCCTGTTTGATTAAGTCTTCCTTGTATGCTTTCTTTGCTCTTTTCTCTGCTACTGTCATTTTTTATTTCCGCCTTTCCTTAACTTCTGATTACATTATACACTTTATAGTGTAATATGTCAAGTATTTATTATACATTTTCTTAACATTTTACACTATAAAGTGAAAGCCGCCATTTCTGGCGGCTTCGGTTCATTCGTTTTCAAGATATTCTTTAATTCCTGGAAGTGTGCGTTCATTAAATCTTATCATGTGATCGAAAGCGGTGTCGATCTGGCGTTTCGTTGGTCGTCTGTCGGCTCTGTAATCAAAGAATACACTTCCGCCCGGATCCGGGTTCCGAATGATCGCCCATCCGTCAGAATATAATTTGTCCAGGGCTTCGTCGAAATCATAAACCTTTCTTTCCCTGGCCTTTAAAATATCCAGATACTTTCGTTCCTTTTCGTCCCAGAATCCAGGAAGAAGGCGGCTGGCATGATACCATAAATTTTCGGAAGAATAGGCCCACAATCTGACTTCCTGATATGGCGTCAAGTGGCGGCCGAAGGCTTCCTGAACGTCCCGTTCATCGTCGAAAACCAGATTGTCAACCGGTTTGTATTCATTTATATTTTTGTCACAAGAATACGGATCCAGATAAGCCAGCGGCCGGCGTTGAATGTCTTCTTCGATTTTTCGGATCATTTCTTTTTTCTGGTACTCTTTGAATTTATCCGCAAGCGGTCGGATCCGTTCGCCATCCTCGACAAGTTCAAGTTCATTCACGCCGACAAGGATCTTCCGGCCTTCCAGAATTTCAACGACAATTTTCTTCTTTTCTTCTTCGGATATTTCGTCCGTCATAAGACAGGAAAGAAGAAGTTCTTCGCACTTCTCATATTCGCGGTTTTCGTCCCAGAACCAGGATCGGGCCAGGTGACACACAAATTCGCCCTGAATTTTGAAGGATAATTCTTTCATTTTTCACTTTTCCTTTCTTCGGAAAAGCCTTGTATTTTCAAATAGCTTGCAACGTCTTGTTTTCTTAAACAGTCGGACAGCAGATGCCCAGGCCAGAAGCAGCCAGATTGTAGAAGCTGATATTGATTCTGACCCTTCCGTATCCACCACCTGTACCATTTATGAGGGAAAGAATCTGGAAGAACAAAACTATTCCGTATGGTCAGCCCCTGTTTACTCTTATCTTACCACAAGTCCCAGCGGGGATCTCATGCGTGTACAGTCCGGTGCCTTAGACGGACAGCTTTTAATCGAATATTATGACACCGCTTACAATCTGAAAAGCACAATGACACTGGAATTGACCCTGCCTTATTTCGGCGGCTTCTATGAAAGCGCAGACAACTATTATATTCTTACCGGTGCTCCAAACAAAGAGCAGAACAACGACCAGGAAGTTTACCGTGTATCCAAATATACAAAAGACTGGAAATCCTTAGGTTCCTGTGGAATTTTCGGTGCAAATACCGTTGTTCCCTTTGCTTCAGGTTCCGCAAGAATGACCATGTATGGAAACTACCTTTTTGTAAGAACCTGCCACAAAATGTATAAAGCATTTGACGGATATAACCACCAGGCCAATGTGACTTTTTCAGTGGACACCTCCACTATGAACATTGTGGATAAATTCACAAGCGTTATGAACTCAGATGTTGGATACGTCAGTCACTCCTTTAACCAGTTTATCCAGATTGATAACGGAACTCTTTTAGGTGTTGATCACGGTGACGCATATCCCCGTGAAGCCTGTCTGCTGAAATATCCTACCGATATCAGCAGCGGACTCTTTGTCCCTAATTACAGCAATCCCTGCGAAAAGATTACCTTTATGGCATTCCCCGGAGAAAATGGCAACAATTACACAGGTGCATCCATCGGCGGTTTTGAATACTCTGATTCCTCCTACCTGGTTGCCGGAAACTATGATGCAGACGATTCCGGTTCCACAAGAAATGTTTTCATTTCTTCCGTACCAAAATCCGGCGGTGCAGCTACCATCCGATACTTCTCCGATTACGCCGGAACGGATGACTACGCTCTTACCCCGCATCTGGTAAAAACAGGAAGCAACAGTTTCATCCTGTTATGGTCCAGCCAGGGTTATGTTTACTACACCCAGATTGACGGAACCGGCCAGCAGGTTGGAACCACCTACAAAATGGCAGGAAATCTGTCCGATTGTGTTCCATCCATTATTAACGGCAAACTGATCTGGTACACATGGAAAAACGAATTTAATACCTTCTATGAGATTAACCTTTCCGATCTTTCTGTGAACAAAGCAGTAAAAATCGAAAACGGCCACAAATATATTTATGATTCAAATGTAACAACAGACGGACTTACAACAGAAACCTGTACTGTCTGCGGCAAAACAGAAACAGTTGCCCTGCCTGTAAAGATTGCATTATATAAAAAAGGCCCTGGCGACAGCTCTTTCTATCTCCAGCAAAAGGACTCCTTCCCTCTGACAATTGATGATTCAGTCCAGTTAGTATGGAATCCTTCCGTTGCAGATGGTGACAGCACTTATAAAAAAATATATGACTGTGAGATCAGCAGCACGGATGACAGTATTTTGTCCATTACCGGCTGGCCTTCCTCTAAGATTGTAACCATGACAGCGCATAAACAGGGAACAGCAGCTATCATTATACAGTCCAAGTATAATCCAAATGCAGTTCTCAAAGTAAATGTTTATGTAAATACCATCAATGAGCAGACTTCCTCTATGTCCCTTTCCAGCACTCTGTTCCACTATAACGGGGAAGAACATACTCCAACTGTAACCTTAAAATCCGGCAATAAAACATTAACAGAAGGCACTGATTTTGAAGTTTCTTATGAGGGTGACCTGGTAAATGCAGGAACTGTTACCGTAACAGCTACAGGTATCGGAAGCTATACAGGTTCCATTTCCAAAACCTACAAAATCGACACCCGCAGTATAAGTAATGCCCGTGTTTCTGTTGCTCCTGCTTATTATACAGGCTTTGAAGTAACACCAGAAGTCACAGTTACATATGAAGATGAAATATTAGTCTTAGATCGGGACTATACAGTTGTTTACCAGAATAATATAAACCGCTATTCCAATTCCCGTGTTGGCATCCAGGGGATCGGCAACTACACTGGCTATATGACAAAATCTTTTTCCATCCTGCGGGGCGATATCAGTAATTTTACTGTAACCTTGTCCCAGGACTCTCTGGAATATACGGGATTCCGTTTAATCCCTGATGTTACTGTGGCATCTGAATATGGAGAATTAAAGAAAAATACAGATTATTACGTTTCCGCATCCAACAACACCAATGCCGGTACTGCAACCCTTACCATATCCGGTTCCGGTAATTATACAGGCTCCATCAAAAAGGAATTTACCATCACACCGGCAGACATTAACCAGTACAAAGTTATTCCTCCTTACAAAAATCCTGTTTACACCGGTGAGAAAATAATTCCTACATTATACATTCAGACAACAAACTGTTCACTTGTAAAAGACACAGACTACACTGTAACCTACGAAAATAACATAGACGCAGGAACAGCTACCGCTATCTTTACCGGTATTGGTAATTACACCGGAACTGTCAAACAGGATTTTACTATTGAACCATTTGATTTCAGCCGCTCTTACCGGGCTTCCCTTTCATCCGGCTCTTTTAATTATGACGGAACAGCAAAAACACCAGAGGTTACCGTAGCTGATTACGATGGAAACACCCTGACCCAGGATACTGATTTTACTGTTTCCTACAGTGATAATGTAAATCCAGGTACAGTAATTGTTACCATCACCGGAAAAGGAAACTATACTGGAACGATCACCACCAATTTCACTATTGTAAAGGCTGATACTGGAAAGGACGATTCCGATAAGGGGGATACCGGTAAGGATGATTCCGGTAACAATGATAATAATAGTGACAGTGACGATAAGGATATTGATGACGGCGACGATATCGATGACGATGATGATATCGATGACGATGATGATATCGATGACGACGACGATATTGATGATGACGACGATATTGATGATGACGATGACGATATCGATGACGGTGATGATATTGATGATGACGATATTTCCAGCACACCAACTCCAACACCAACTCCGGTAATCACCCGTGCTCCGGCGAAAATAACTGCCCCGAGTAAAAAAACTCTGAACCAGAGTACTAAAAAAATTGCAATCATCACCAAAGTAAAAACTGATGGAAAGATCACCCTGAAATCCTCCAATTCAAAAATTGTAAAAGTTTCAGGAACAAAAATTATTCCTGTAAATCCAGGAAAAGCGACCATCACCATCAAAACTGCAAAAACAAAGAAATACAATGCGGCAACCAAAAAAGTAGTTATTACAGTCAACCCACTTGCACCATCCACAATCAATGTAAAATCAAAAGCCAGACGACAGGCAACTGTTTCCTGGAAAAAGGTAAAATCTGTCAGCGGCTATCAGATTTATTACAGTCGTTACAAAACAATGAAAGGTGCAAAACACGTTAATGCAAAAGCATCTGCCAAAACAGCAACATTGAAAAAACTGGCCTCCAAAAAGAAATATTACATCCGCATCCGAGCTTATAAAACAGTAAGCGGCAAAAAATATTTCTCTGCCTGGAGCAAAATCAAAACTGTTTCTGTTAAATAAATAACAGCTAAATAACAAACCAACTAACTAATTACAAACTAACGGACAGCTGGAATACCCCAGCCTGTCCTCCCAAAATAAAACTATCCTGAACTAACAGCAACGCTCTAAAGCGTATTTCAAAACACTCTCAAGAGTCTGTTTAAAACAGGCTCAGGTGCTGCAGTTGTCAGGATAGTTTTTTAATTGGCCGCTACTTTTGCCTTTTTTCGATTTCTGGCTGTAAATTCAGGTTCATCTTTTTGTCGGCAGCTTTTTTCTGCTCATCTACATCCGTTACAAGTCCATAACAGGTAATTGGGGAACCATTCGCCCGGCACATTACGTAATCTGCGGCACGTTGCCATCTGATTGTTCCATCCTTTTTCCGGCTTCGGTATGTTACATCATAAGTAGTACTTCCAGTGTGGTCTTTCACCGCAAAAAGATAACTGTTCTCCACATATTCACGGTCTTCTGGCACAATACAGTTTATCTAGCTATCATTTTATTTTAAACCATTTCTAAACCATATTTGAAAAAAGTATACCTAATCATTCTTATAGTATTGACAATCCGCTTTATTTATTCTAATATTAGAATATTCAAAATTAGATATATTTTAAAAGGAGGTGAAAACAGAGCCGATCTAAAAAAAGACTCTAAGCATTATGAATCCCATTGATTTTATTTCAACCAGCACAAAAGCCATGAAAACTTATGAATCCTTCTGTCAGCCTCTCTGCAAAAAATTTCAGCTAAGTCAGACCAGCTTCGATGTTCTTATGTTTCTGGCAAATAATCCAGAGTTCAACACTGCCAGAGATATCTGCGAAATTCGCGGAATCCGCAGTGGAATGGCATCTGTAGCAGTGGATTTTCTGGTAAAAAACGGATATCTGATCCGTCAGGCAGATCCTGATGACAGACGCATATGGAGACTTCTCATCACGGAAAAAAGTACCGAGATCATCCTTACAGGAAAACAGATACAACAGGAATTTGGCCATCAGCTAACTGAAGGGATTTCTGAAAAAGACCTGAAAGTTTACATGGAAATTGCAGAGAAATTCAAAGAAAATATTTTAAAAATCGTTCAGAAATAGAAAGGAATTTTACTATGATCACAACTATTGTTGTATGTATCCTGGCTGGTCTTGGTGCCGGACTTGGAACAGGCTTTGCAGGCATGAGCGCAGCCGCAGTAATCAGCCCCATGCTCATCACATTTCTGGGAATGGACCCTTACCAGGCAATCGGAATCGCGCTTGCCAGTGATGTATTAGCCAGTGCCGTTTCTGCCTACGAATATGGAAAAAACAAAAATCTGGATATTAAAAACGGACTGGTAATGATGTTCACAGTTATGATTTTTACCTTTATTGCCAGCTTTTTATCTAAATTTATTCCAGGAAATACAATGGGAAGTTTTTCTACATTCATGACCATGCTCCTTGGTATCAAATTCATTGTAAAACCAGTTATGACTACCAAAGAAAAAATGATGGCTGTAGACAAAAAAACACGAACTATCCAGTCCATTCTCTGCGGTGCCGTAATTGGTCTGATCTGTGGATTTGTAGGTGCAGGCGGGGGAATGATGATGCTTCTTATCCTTACCTCTGTACTTGGATATGAGTTGAAAACAGCAGTTGGAACAAGTGTTTTTATTATGACTTTCACCGCTTTTACTGGTGCTGCCAGCCACTTTTACCTCGGCGGCATGCCAGATGTAAAAATCCTGCTTCTGTGTGCATTAAGTACTCTTTTCTTCGCACGGGTCGCAGCTGTATTTGCAAACAAAGCCACTGCAAAAACATTGAACAGGGCGCTGGGAGTTGTGCTTACGGCGCTTGGTGTAGTAATATTAGGAGTGAAATTTCTTTAATTTTACAAGAAAATCTCAGTAATCTCCCCATCCACTTTGCAGGAGATTTTGCTTGAATTCGGTCTTCACAGCCCACTACAGTGCCCTTATCCGAACAAAATCTCCCACAAATTGTGACTCACATCTTACAGAAAACCATTTTCAAACTCACTCTAGCGTTCCATAATTTTCCCAACCAAACTACAAACCAGAAACGCCACAATATCTACTGCAACGATAGTGGAACCCACAGGAGTTCCTCCTAATATAGAAACAATAATTCCAAGGAATGCACAAAGTACTGACAAAACTGCTGAGAAAATAATTACTGCCTGGAAGCGTTTGTAAATCCGCATAGCTGACAGTGCCGGAAAAATGATCAGTGCGGAAATCAAAAGAGAGCCTACCAGATTCATTGCCAGCACAATGATTACCGCTGTGATCACTGCGATCAGCAGATTATACACATCCGTTTTTGTTCCGGTTGCCTTGGCAAAATTCTCATCAAAAGTAACGGCAAAAATTTTGTGATAAAACACAACAAACAGAACAACTACAATAATTGATACAATTACACAAAGCCATACTTCTGCAGTGGTCAGGGTCAGAATGGAGGTAGAACCAAATAAACTGCTGCACACATCCCCTGAAATGTTGGAGCCAGTGGAAAATACGTTCATCAGCAGATATCCCACTGCCAGTGCCCCCACGGAAATCATGGCAATTGCAGCATCCCCTTTTATCTTCGTGCTTTGTCCGGTACGAAGAAGAAGGACTGCACAGATTACAGTGACAGGCATAACAAACAGCATATTATTACTGAAATGCAAAACAGATGCAATCGCCATTGCGCCAAACGCCACATGGGACAACCCGTCTCCAATAAAGGAAAAACGCTTGAGCACCAGTGTAACTCCAAGAAGGGAAGAACACAATGCGATCAGAACGCCTACAATCAGGGCATACCATACAAATGGGTACTGAAAATAAAATGCCAGTTTTTCAAAAATTGTACTCATGCTTTTCCCTCCTCTCCTGCATCTACAAGTCTTTTTCCAATCTTGCTGTTCATATATTCGTCCTTTGTTCCAAAGAAAATCTTCTGTCCAATATGAAGCACATGGCTTGCATAGTTTGCCACTTCTCCAATATCATGGGAAATCATAATAATGGTAACATGATCCTGTTTATTTAATTCATTGATAATCTGGTACATATCGGCCGTAGCTACAGGATCCAGACCGGAAACAGGCTCATCCAGAAGAAGAATTTTTCTGGTAGCGCAAAGTGCCCTGGTAAGAAGAACTCTCTGCTGCTGACCTCCGGAAAGCTCCCGGTAACAGCGGTTTGCCAGATCTGTGATCCTGGTTTTCTCCATCAGCTCATGGGCTTCTTTTTTCTCTGCCTTATTGTAAAATGGGCGTAGTCCCATCCTGCCCAGAAATCCGGACATGACAATTTCCTCCACAGATGCAGGGAAATCACGCTGAAGTGCGGTCTGCTGGGGCAGATAACCGATTTCATTTATTTTCAGCCCATTATCCATAATGATCTCACCGCTCATGGGAAGCTGCAAATGAAGAAGGGTTTTCATCAGGGTAGATTTTCCAGAGCCGTTTTCTCCCACAATACAAAGATAGTCTCCGGAATTTACTGTAAAATTAAGACCGGATAAAATAGCTTTTCCCTCATAGCCAAGTGTCAGGTCTTTACATGTAAGCAGTTTCATAATGCCTCCTTCAGGATCTTCAGATTGTTTTCCATAATGGAAAGATATGTGATGCCTTCTTCCACATCCTGTGTTGTAACAGATTGCATGGAATTTAAGGTCAAAATCTTCTGATCTTTAGTTTTTGTATTTTCTATTACGGCTTTTGCAACTTTCTGGTCTGAATTTTCAATGGTCAGGACCACAGGAAGCTTCAGCTCATCCAGCTTGCCAGCCAGAAATGTAATGGTTTCAAAGCTTGCATCTGTCTCTGCGGAGCAGCCGGTAAAGGCAGCATAATAGGTCAGCCCGTAATCGTCAGTAAGATAACGAAACGGAAAGCGGTCTGCAAAAAGCAAAGTTTTGGACTGTGACTGATCCACCGCATCTTTATATTCCTGATCAAGGACTGTAAGTTTTTCCTCGTAAGCAGCTGCATTTTGCTGATAAAATTCTGCATTTTCAGGATCTGCTTCGCCCAATATATCTGCAATAGTATCACAGAATAAAGAGACATTTTCCAGGGACAGCCAGACATGTTCGTCATATTCCAGGTCATCCTCATCCGTATCAGACTGATTTGATCCATTTTCCTCTTCTGCCCGGGCAGTGTCCGTCATATCCTCATCTGATATATAAGTGTGCCCGTCCTCGTCCTGCATTCCTTCTACAATTTCTTCCGCTTTCGCCTTCTCGCCAAGAACTTCCATAAGGTTGATTGCCTTCCTGTCAGGATTTCCCGCACCTTTCAGTGCATCTGCCACCCAGGCATCTGATTCTCCTCCTACATAAATAAAAACGTCACAGGTAGATACCTTCAGAATGTCTGCCATCGTAGGCTGGAAACTGTGCATGTCTGTGCCGTTTCCAAGAAGCAGGGTCAGGTCTGTATTATCTGCTTTTTCGCCTAGAATTTCTTTTACCCAGTCGTATTCCGGGAAAATTGTGGTGACTATCTGAAGTTTCTGGTTCTCGCTTCCGGCACTGTCTTTTTTGCTTTCTCCTGCAGAATCGGTAGAACTTTGCATACTGCTGTTTTTGCTGTTTTCTTCCCTGGAAACGGCGCTGCCTCCACAGGCTGTAAAAAAAAGAGCTGTGCATACAGATATTCCAGCCACCAGCAGACGTTTAAAAAATTTTTTATTCATACATATTATCCTTATTTGTTCAGTTCTATTTTTAAAGCAACTTTCAAATGCTTTGATTAACTTTTTCTATTCAGTTGCTTTGATTTTTTTTCTTTAATTCAGGTTTCTTTGTTTCACTCTCTTTGTTTCAGCTTTTTTGTTTCAATTTCTTTATCTCATTTTTTACTTCGATTTCTTTACTTCAATTTCTTTATTTCATTTTGTTACTTCACTTATTTCTGCAGTCCTCACAGATTCCATAAAATACAGTCCGGGTAAAATCCCACTGAAATCCGTGATCATCCAGCATATGCTTTCCAAGATGGGTCATTTCTTCACACTCCAGATGAATCACCTTTCCGCACTTCTCACATTTGCAATGAAAGCAAACATGTTTATGACAATGTTTGTCATGTCCAAGATATTCAAAACATGCGCTACTGGTTCCATCTACTGTATATTTGGCAACAAGCCCCTGCTCAACCATACGCTCCAATTGACGGTACACAGTGGTTGTTCCAATGGAAATCCCCTGTTCTTTAAAGTATTTACAAATATCACTGACCGTAACATGTTTTCCTTCCCTGGAACACAGATAATTCTCCAGTTCTGTAATCTGCCTGGTACGGTATTGTGCTTTCTCACTCATGTTTGCGCCTCCAATTTGAAAATCATTTTCATATTATAGCAGGTTCTTTTTTAAAGTCAATATGAAAATCATTTTCATTTTATTTTCTCTTCATTTTTACATGCAAAAAAACTGCTATTGCAATAAAAAGAAATTTCTTTTTAAAAGACTTTTTCTTCTTATCACAATAGCAGTTTATAAACATCCATTTACGTTCTGCACCATTTTAGTTTTTATGTTTTCACATAACCATATATTACCTCTTACATCCACTCCCAATCGCCTGGA
>OLQK01001099.1_pt1 | contig 20050 bp, 18 predicted proteins | sample 1672501 | NCBI WGS metagenome assembly OLQK01 (sample SAMEA3136693, study PRJEB25190) | human gut metagenome | biome: human gut; feature: human-associated habitat; material: faeces | place: Austria | collected 2013 | reverse complement strand
AAATTGAAGTTCTGGATTATATTCTGGTTTCTTTTTTGGTCTTCCTGCCATTTTACAACTCCTATTTCCATGTGAATCCAATCATTTAGCACCTAAAACAGAGGATTCCTTGCTCCGGACTAATATTCCAATAGCTGTCCTCTGTTTTATCTTGCCGTTACTGTTTCTTTACCTTCCATCCCATCCAATACAACACTCCTCCTATCGCTCCGCCGAGCGTATTGTAACATAAATCCGAAAGCTGAAATGTCCCAAGCCGCAGAAAAAGCTGCAGGAACTCTATCGTCAATGAAAAAAGAAATGCAGCCTTTGTGCTATACCAAAGGATACTTGTAAAGCAAATTTGTCTGCCCTTCTCTTTTAAAAGTTTCTCTTTGGCAGTCCACATGAGCAGAAAAGTAAATGGCAGCATAAGGGCAATGTTTTCAAAACATTCTGTCGTAAGTGTTACTGTCCCATCTACCTGTGTACTCCAAACCCACCAGCCACCCATCACATCAGGAAGGGGATTCATCCACATATTACGGTTTAGTAACGTTCGAAACAGAATCATTACCGTAAAAAATACAAGACAAAATAGTTTACGAAAATACAATGAATTTTTGAATGTGCGAACCCAGGCAATGCAGGCGGTTTTGATTCCTTTGCCGGCATCGGTTGGATGATATGCATACATATAAAAAAACAAAATGAATATTGTGAGGAGTATCGCAAACCAAAATGGCTGGTAAAGGGCTGTGAGAACATTGGTTACTATACTTTTAAATATTTCCATTTCTTTTCTCCTCGTTATTCATCTTGCTTTTCATTCTTATTTCAAATCTTCAAATAATTCTTTTGATATACATCATGAAGATATGTGGGAGTGCCCGAGCAGCGTTGGAAGCTACATTCTGTTGTAACTCCAGTATATTATAAATCACTGAACAGGTCAGCCTTATAAAAGCCATTCTCCAGCATCTTCTTGAAGCTGTCCTTTACAGCTGCGACATCCTCGTGATAGGTCATGCCGTACCATGTATCGTTAGTTTTCAATACTTTGACAGACATCTTTCCCTGCTCCAGCAATTCACCGATGAAGATTGGGATTAGATACTCTGCTTTCAGAGGATTACCTGGCACTTCCTTCTCAAAGAACTCTTTGAAGCCCTCTTCCAGTACATTCAGAAACTCAGGAGTCAATCCCCACATATTCATGGAAACAAGCGAATCTACATCAACAGCCACGCCGTCTGCTTCTGCTCCGGTTGCAGTCTTTACAATATTCTTGGTCTCAACAACCTCAGTCAGATTGTTCTGCTCGTCCATCTTGCAGATACCACGAGTCACCCCACCGTTATCAGATAGAGTATTCTTCAACACAAAACCTGCCATACAAGACTTACCGCCATTCACCAAATACTCATGAACGGCCTTGAAACCTTCCTTGCCATAGTAATCATCTGCATTAATCACAATAAACGGTGTGTTGAGGACTTTCTTTGCGGCAAGCACAGCCTGACCGGTTCCCCACGGCTTTGTACGACCTTCCGGCAGAATGCCAGGAATATCATTGATATCCTGAAAAGCATAATCCACTGTTACATTATGAGAAAAACAAATGGAGGCAATGCGATCACCGATGACCTCTTTGAACTCTTTCTCAATATCCTTACGGATAATAAATACTACATGGTTGAAACCAGCCTCAATCGCATCGTGAATCGAATAATCCATGATGATATGATTAGAAGCATCTACTGGCTCCAACTGCTTGATTCCTGTTCCAAAGCGGCTGCCGATACCGGCTGCCATGATAAGTAATGTTGTTTTCATGCTCTCTCTCCTTACTGTTCTCGTGCTGCTTTTATCGGACACACTTTAATGCACTGATAACAACACACACACTTATTCTCATTTATTTGTGGATATTCAAAGCCTTCTTCATCCTCCACCATAGATATGGCTTCTTTAGGACAAATTGCATAACAAGCTGTGCATCCACAGCACTCTTCTTTTCTTTTATATAGTACGGGAATCTCTCTTTCCACCTTTTACCACCAGCCTTTTAATCTTTCTTTTAACTTTTTTCAAAAACACTTTTGTGTTATTCTTTAAGCCGATTCCACCATATTCCTTAGCAATATATCCAAACGGCTGGGTTCTAAAATCTCTCCAAAACTTCTCTCGATTCTCTGGTTTAGGAAATGGAGCTTTCAGCGGAGGTTGCAAACTATTCTCCAACTGTGTTTCTTTCCAAATCAACTGTTCCTTCACCAACTCTAATATTCTTTCACCAACTTCATTATTTACCAGCACAAGCGAAACACCTTTATTATCATCAAACTCAGGAGCAGCTTTCTCTATTCCCCAGTAATCGGCAATTGTAATATCACCTGGATGCATTATAGACTTATACGGACATTCATAGCAGCTTGGACGCAGAATCATATGTCCATAAAAAAGATTCCTGAATATCCGACTACTCGTAGACTTTCCACTTTCAAAATAAAATGTTTCAACATGGTCATGCCATCCATAATCTTTTTTATTCCGAAAATCCACCCTTGCAACTTTTGAGCGTTTTTTCTGTTCCTGCCAATGCAGATACGCATCCCATATTTTTTTGCTTGGCACCCCGTGACAAACAATGTCTACACAGAATAGATTATCATATTCTTTTCCAAGGTATTTTTTCAGTCCGTCCACCTGACAGGAAGTTCCAGAGAATAACACATTCCTTCCTATATCAAGATTTTTCTTAACATTTTTAAATGTATCACCCAACTTACTCTGGATATATTTTGAGCCTCGCATTCGGTTGCGGCCTTCCGCATTATCAGCACAAATATGTACAGCATCAAAATTATCCGTCAAAACACAACCATAGACCACTCCACCATCTAACAGTACTTGATCAGATAGAGCTGTAAAAATACCACCAGATCTGGAAGCCGCTCTTGTAGCATCATCTTTATGTTTTACTGCGTATACTTTAGGTTGCTTCCAGTTCATTATGCTATCCTCCTTTCGGAGTAAGTAGCATAATTGAAGTTACTTAGTTCGTACCCCCCCCCTCATAATTTTGAGGAGCTTATTCTTTATCTTCGTTTTCATTGAAACTGTTCCATATTTCTTCATTACGAAATCAATTCCTTTCTTCTGATAATCATTCCAAAATTCTTCTCTTTGTTCAGATTTCTTGGTTGGAGCTTCAAGATTTGGCTGCCAGCATTGTGTTGTATTACTCGGCCTACAATCTAAGTCATTCTTAATCTTTTCAAACAATTCTCCACCTTGATTTGTATGAATCAGGAATAGTGAATTACCATTAGGGTCATAGAAATCCGGAATAGTTTCCTCTATATGCCAAAAGTCTCCAATAGTTATATCTGTTTTTCTTTCTGTGGTAGCATAAGGACATTCATAGCAACTTGGACGTAGCATGCACCGATTATAGAACACTTTTACATAGTCCCTAATCGAATACTCTTGACCTCCAACCATTACATATGCTGTAGGAAATTTCCAACCATTTCGTTTATCCTTAAAAGTAAGATAAGTAATTTTTCCATCTTTTCTCTCAATAGATTTGGCATATTCTCTCCAAAGTTTTGGACTTGGTGAACCATGACAAATAATGTCTACTATGTACACTCGGTCACGAATTCCTTTTATTTCACTGAACTTCCGGAATCCATCAGACTGGCACCCCATGCCGACAAAAAGTAACTTTTTTTCTGGGTTCTCCTTTAGCCAATGATAAGTTTCCCGATAAATATCACCGGGTTTGCTTTGCATATATTTTGACCCTTTTGCTCTTTCTTGCTGTTTCTTATCCAAAATCATCTGAAATTCTGTGGTGTGATTATCATAATTATAGATTGCTGCCGCCACAGCATTTCCATTTTCCAAAAAGAAATCAGAAAGTGCAATGAACACACCCCCAGAAGAACTGCTCATCAAAGCAACTTTGTTTTTTAACCTTCCTGCATATACTATTGTATCTATTAAATCTGCCATATGCTATTCCCCCTGCGTATTATTTGCTATTGTTTTGATTTTCTGTAAAACAATAATGAATATAAGCGTTGCACAACAAACCACAATCGGTGCAGCAAATCTATAAATTAATTTTATTCTAATGTCAATATTATCTGACCGTCCTCAAGACTATCCTATACCATTTTAAGCCTTATTTTTTAAGTCGATTCTTCACTAAATTCACACCAGATTTCAGCATATCTATATTCGTCAGCACTGCATAGATGACTGTGACACAGAGTGCTATAAACTGAATCATCTTATTTCCACAATAATATGTTCCAATTAGCATAGTACTAACAAGGATACTTCCAATAATAATCGGCTTCCGAATTTGCATATGCACAGTCTTATTTACATCAATATAACGAATGATAAACATTGAAAAGAATGCAATCAGTGTAGATATAGATGCTGCAAACACCTTAATCTTATTAATTAAAATCAAGTCTACTGTAATATTGATGATAGCTGCTGAAATAGAAGTATACGCAATCTTTTTTGCATTTTTCTGAGCTACATATATACAGCTATATAACCCAACCAACACTCTAAAAAGCATTGCATACATCAAAATCAAAATCTGATTATATGCGGCATCATACTTTTTATTAATCAATATTGGGAACACAAACGGCATACACGCAACAATTCCAAAACATGCTGCTGCAAATAGCTTAAAAAGGGATGTCATTGTTTCGGTCAAAAATTCGTCACGATCTTTATCATCAAAGTGTAACGATACCGTCTCAGTCCAAGACAAATTCAAGATATTATAAAAATTGATAAATACATTAGGAAACTTATTTGCTATAGAATAAATACCATTAGCAGCAGTTCCTAAAAAATGTGCAATTATAGTTCTATCCGATGCATTTACAACCCACCAAGCCAGATTATTGGGAATTAAAGGAATAGAATAAGCACTAACCCGCTTGAATACCCTCGGCTGAATACTATTAATAGAAAAATACTCCCATGCTTTAGATGTAAACACCAAATACAGTAGCGTCAAAAACTGAGCTGTCAGAGTAGACAAGAACAATCCTTGTAGTCCCATTTTCAAAATGGCTAATGCAATTACATTTAAAACTGTTGTTGCCGATGCAGATATAAACGATGCAATTGCATATTTAACACTATATCCCTGCCCTCTAACAAACTGAAGGAATAATGCTGTGTAAACATGCAACACGACATACAACAACAAAAAATATGCATTTTCAATTTTCAAAAAAGGCTCTACGCAAACAAAAAGGACCATATAAACAATACTTTGCACTGTACTGGATAGTAGTAGCGTAGAAAAGAGCTTTCCTTGTTCTTTTTTGTTTCCACGGTGATCAAGCATAAATCGGAACAATCCCTGATCCAACTGCCAGTTCACAAGCGGAAGTAATAATGTTGAATATGTAACTAATAAATCAAATGTACCATACTCTTCCGTTGACAAAATTGCCGTATATAAAGGAAGAAGAAAAAAGCTAATACATTGTGTGCATAATCTTCCTACTGTAAGTATAGCCGTATTTTTCGCTAATTCTGTTTTACGACTCATTAATATCTCTCCTCATATAATTAAGTGTTTTTTATTGAAAATTCAATTTTTTCAATGTTTTATATCTTAGTGAATAAACCAATGCTATTGGCATTTTGATGTGTCAAATACTGAAATAGTAACTGATGAAATATGCACGAAATAAAACGCCATTGATTTTCGATTTACTGACCTTGTGTATAACCATCCTCTATAATATCTAGCCTCCTACATCCATCAAACTCATCTTTATCTCCAGAAATCCTAACTTACTTCGTCCTGCTTACCCATAACCAGAATGTCAACTATACACCTATGTGGGATCATGGTCTATAGATAATGCTATTCCTGCCAACTACTGCCCATTCTTTATATTGTTGATTACTGACTTGTTTCCTACTTTCAAACCCCACATGATTTAAGAGCCTCTCTATATATTTCTTGTGATTCTTTACGCTTTTTTGCAATTATAGTCTCAAATAATTCGTAGCTATGTTGTTTAGAAACCAAACTTTCAAACTCATCATATGTTGCTACCAAAGATAACATTGCCTCTTCTTTATGCGTCCACTTAAGTAAATCCTTCAATTTTTTTGAAGGACTATATATAGCACAATTTTTATGATTCAACAATGTGAAAATTGTCCCATGAAATGTTGTCGTATAAACACACTCAGAAAACTGTATATATGAACTAAACTCCAACGGATGACAATTAATATTTAAATCACACCAAGGCTGATATAAACAGATTGATACAAGTTTTAAATTATTTTTTCTTGCATATCTTTTTAAATATACTTGATGTTCTTTAGGAACACTATATGAATAAACAATCATATACTTATCTTTTATTTTACGTTCATGCGGAAAATTAAATTCATTAATAGGCAGTAACATCGTAGGATCGCATACAATCTTTACTTGCTTTGCAGCAAGGTTTTCCACGATATTCTTAGTATTTTCATCTCTTACACCAGCATATGTCATTGTTTCCAAGCACTTTCTTACCCAAGGAAAATCTTCATAATCCTTGGGTTCCGCCTGCCCTGCACTAGGTGCATATGCTATACAACACTTTTGATCCACCCCACCATAAAAAATTGGGTTTTGAAATTGTGAAACTTTTATGTTCCAAATCTCATCACTACCCACGATGATACAATCTATATTGCTAATATTTTTCTGAACATTAAATTCTTCTAATGCTTTAGTCATGCACTTATAACGTGTACACAAAAAAGGATAACGTTGAACATATCTGATTAATTCCTTTATAGTATTAGGTTTAGAAAAATACTCTTTTTTCCGTTGCTTTCTATTTCTCCATTGTACAAAACATACATTGTGGTTATTTTTTTCCAAAAAACATTTATTAGCATATGCTTGCAAATATGCACCACAATTTGCAGAATCATACGGGGTTACTATTGCTATTTTCATAATATACTGTAATCCACTCCCTTCATAATCATTCTTTCACGATTATTAGCATAATTAACACTTATTGCACATGCAATAAAATAAGGTACAAACATTTCACGATCATACAAAGGATTTCCTGTGAAACCATATAACAAAAAAAGTATTTGCATTGCCAATGAAAAGTTAATCAAACAATAATCTCTGTTCGTATAATTTTCTGGTTTCATGCGCATCTTTGAATATAGCGACCACGTCCTTACTAGATGAAATATAAACCATCCACAATAGATTATAAAGCCTATTACACCAGTTTCAACAAGTAACTGAATATATATGTTATGAATATTCCAGAACCAGCCACCTTGGTTAACATACTGTCCCCAACCTATACCAACAAGACTATGATTGCCGAACATAGAAAACGCCTTTAACCATACATCAACTCTACCTACTGACATATCCCCAGTCTCTGCAGTATCAATAAAACGAAAAACAACCGTTGCAAGTGCCGGCACACAATAACTTGCTACAGTAAATGCTGTTAATGAACCTAATAAAACACCTATACTTTTTATAATCCGGCTTTTTTTAGCATTTGAATTATACACAAAATAACAAAGGTATAAAGCAGTAAGTCCAAAAATAGTATGTGCTCTTTTGCCTGATAAAAGTAGAGCAACAACTGATACCAGAAACATCACAAAACCAGTCCTTCTTTTCTCAGTCAATGCATAACTTCCAAATATCATTGTTCCAACTGCAAGAAGCATTCCATTTGTTGAATAGTGAGTTGTTAATCCTGGGTTTCCTGCATTATTATACTGATCAAGAATTGTACTTGCAGCATTTGGAAATAAATTACATACAAAATTTACCGCCGAACTATCTAAAAACATATAAATGGTAAATGCAATATAAATAAAATAAAGATACCGCCAAGAGCTCACCATTTTTTCCATCCAATGCCGATCATTAAACCCTCCCAATGCTGAAAATAATATACAACAGACAAAGAGCAATAAAACTTGGATATACGTTAGACTATTAAATCTAATATTGGGATTGTTTCGTACATAAAAGAATATCATTAAAGGTATCCACAATAATCCAATATTTTTTTTAATACCTTTTACACTAAATATAAAAACAACCTGGCATACCAAAATAACCGCAGCACCAAACTGAACTACGCTTGGTAAAAGCGAACCAAGAGAGGCTAACGTAGCGAAAGTTAGTATTGGTACGCATTGGAATAAAAGTCGTATTTCACGCTCCTTAACTTTTAAATGCATTAATATCCCTCCATCTAGCAAATAAATTTTTTACAAAAAAAGTATTTTTCTTTAGTAACACACTTTTTCCAAAAATAATCATTTTGAAATACACCTCAAAATTTTGTATCCAAAAATGCAATATTTTATAGATAAAATACCAAATACCTGTTGTTTATCCATGTAAGAAAGTATTGATTTAAAACTAGTAGCTTTGATTTTATCAATTACTAAATTATACTCCTTTTTGTATTGTTTTCTAAAAGGATACATCCTACGAAGAACGGTATAGTATGCAATGAGCAATTGATATCGTGCAAAAATCTCCAAATTATTACGAAACTTAAGTTCTTCATATATTCTATCTGCAAAATATAGTGAATCAAACCATCTGTCAGAAAAAGATTGATTAGTCACCGAATTTTCCCTGCAATAATAATAATATAATTTTTCCTCACAATAGACTATTTTTTTACTTTTCAACAAAACCTTAAACACAAAATATTTATCTTCATTTATTTTCTTGCCTTCTTCAAAATAAACATCTGCTATAATAGAAGCTTTGAATAATTTATTCCATGCCCCTGACTCAATTTTTTTACCCAATAACAACCATTCTATTGCTTGATTGCCAGTAACTTCCTCATAATTATAATTATACTTTTTCTTTTCATTTTGCTTTTTTTCAAAAACCCTACTAACACCACAAATAGATATATCTGAATCTGTTTTCTTTGCTTGATTGTATAGAATTTCCAACATTCTACAATCAAGTTCATCGTCAGCATCTATAAAAATAATATACTCACCTGTAGCATTTTGTTTTCCTACATTACGTGCTACAGATACACCTTGATTTTCTTGATTTATTATGGTAATACGTTTATCAAGCTCTTGTAATTTATAACACTCAACAAGAGAATTATCATTAGAGCCATCATTTACAACAATAACTTCTATGTCTTTCAATGATTGTCTCAAAACAGAAATTAAAGTATCAACTATGTAATTTCCTGCATTATATACAGGTATTACAACACTAATATGTGGCATAGGTTTCCTCCCATATAATTAAGTCTTTTTTTAATACTAGCTTTTTCAATCATATATATAATACCCTTCGTCAGTATTATATAAAAAGACGGTTAATCTTGTCGAAACAACCATAAGTATTTGATTACTTATTCTCAACAATCTCAACTTTCCGTCCTCTATTAAAATGACGTACAACAGTTATTAGACCTGCTTTAAACAGAAAGCGTTTTGATTTTTCAATTATTTTATCCTTTACTGTAATTGGCTCGATTTTATTCAAGGCCTCATCAATTGGATATTGTTCAGCTAGTAGATAAAATTTAGTCCGTCCAGGATGTGGTTTTGCACTATTGCAAACCATAACACCATTTTCCGTTACAAGATTATTTACATCTTCTTTTTGTATTTCAATATGTGCTTTTATAGCCTCTAAAATCTTTCGACCTTTTTCAGTATGTGTAAATACGGATGAATACCCTCTATTATCATCTTTTCTTCCGGTGATTTTTGAATATTCATAACAATCAAAAACTGTAATATCGCTTTGTCTTTCTATTCCTTTAAAAGCACATGCAGAGCAAGATGGCCTCGATGAAATTTCTCTTACAAACGCCTTCATATATGGATCGACTCTACCAGACCCATAATAAGTTTTTCCATTTGCAAAATCTATCTTCATAGTACTTGTGTGATATCCATATGTTTTATGTTTAAAACGAGCCTCAACTATTTTCGAACCAAATTTGTTTTCCATATACTTCACATAGTTATCCCACAAGCCTGGAGACGGTACTCCTCGGCAAACAAAATCTACGCATAAAAGATTGTCTGGTTTTTCTCTTAAAAAGCTTAGCAAACCTGCCACTTGACAAGGTGTTCCAGAAAATAAAACCGTTGTTCCTTCTTTTAGTTCTACCTTAACTTCTTGAAAAATATTCCCAAGGTCACTTTGAACAAATTTAGAGCCTCGCATCTCCCGCAATTGTTGCTTTGAAGTAGCTCTTTTACATACAACTCTCATATTTTTATCGTATCCGGTTCCATAAACTACACCATTCTGCTCAAGAATATAATCTGCTAAAGCTGTAAATGCACCGCCAGAAGTACTCTCATAGAGAATTTTTGTATCTTTTATTCTAATAATGTACCCTTCTGTTTTTTCAGATATTACCGTTTTTTTATTAAGAACCGGACATACTCTTTCGCACACTCCACATTCAATACAATGTCCCATATCAATTTTAGGATACATAAACCCCTCTTCGTCAGGAACCATAGTAATTGCACTTTTAAGACAAGCATTTGTACAGGCAGTACAGCCGCAACAATCCAATTTGTTTTTTATTTGAATCATATATCCTCCTGAATCCAAATCATTCAGAAGCAATAATAAATTCTTATTTCTTGTTCTTCAGAAACTTATACACTCCTATTCGATATAAAATCCCCTTAGATTTCTCTATCAAATAATCCCTTGATCTGATTGGTATAAATTTTTGAACATGCGCTCTTAGGGTTTCTTTATCTAAATTCAAATAATATTCATCTCGTCTTGGATAAGGCTCTGCTGAATTACAAATCATCGTGCCATCCAACTCCACAGCCTTTTCCAAATTTGTTACATAAAGTTCATACCTGTCTGCAATTTTTTCTAGAATTCTTTCTCCTTTTAAAGACTGCACGATTAGGTTAGTAAAGCCTCTATCGTCATCAACAAGACCTTCCACTAAGTCATTTGCATGCCAGCAATCGTAAATAGTAAAATCGCTACAACGTTCCACTGATTTAAAGTGGCATTGATAGCAACTTGGTCTTGACGAGATTTCAGTAAAGAAACTCTTAAGCATCGGATCAACACGAGCACTTCCATAATAAACAGAATGGCTTTTAAATCTTATACGCATTGTGCCACTGTGATATCCATATGTTTTATTTCTGAAAACAACATCATCTATTTCTGAATGATATTTATCTTTTTGTTCATCTAAGTATTTTTTCCAAAGTTTCGGCGATGGTGTGCCATGACATACCAAATCTACAGTTATCAGGTTATCATATTCTTTTCTTAAATATGATTTTAATCCATACACCTGACACGGCGTTCCAATAAAGCACACTTTCATTTCCTGCATCAAGTATTTTTTAATTTCAGAAAAGCAATCGCCTAAATCGCTCTGCACGTATTTTGAATCTCGAAATTCTTCTGTCTCCCCCCCCCCGAAATTTTATGAACTATCTTATATTCTTCATTATAAGTTGCACCACAAATAACACCTCCTTAATTCAGTATCCATTCGCCTAGCGGTGTTACAAATCCCCCAGAGGTACTTGTAGAAACAATTCCATCGTCCTTTGCTCTGAGTACGTATGCTTTTCTATCAAGCACTTTCTCCTTCCATCATTTATAGTTGTTCGGCAACGTTCAAATACAGTTGTTCAAGTGTATCTGCTGTCTGCCGAATGTCATAACCTGCCTGTTCCAATACTTTTCTTTCACTTTTCCTTTGCACATTCATATACTTCAAAACATGTTCCGCCCACACATCAGGTTTTTCTTGAAGAGAAAGGAATTCTGTATTTGAAGTTAAGCCTACTTCTTTTGTTATTGCATCTGAGAAAACACATGGCAATCCGCTCGCCTGTGCCTCAACCCCCGTGACCGGAAGACCTTCGTGTAAAGATGGCATTACAAAAACATCCATTGCCTGCCACATTTTATTCATTTCATTTGAAGCTCCATAAAAAATTACAGCGTCTTCAATTCCTAATGTCCTAGCCTTATTTTTCATCGCTTCTTGTAGTTCACCAACGCCAAATAAAAGTAACACAGTATTTGGATTTTTTCGGTGTACTGCTTGAAAGATGTCCAGCAAAAATCTGTGATTTTTTTGATCAGAAAACCGTCCAGCGTGTCCTACAACATACTTACCTTCCAGATTCAGCTTTTTTCGTATTTCTCGACGAACAGCTTCATTATAATCATATTTCTCCAAATCAATTCCATTCGGAAGTACTGAACACCTACCAGATTCAATAATTGACCTCGGAAATAGAAATCTTGCAGCTAGTTCTGAACAGCCATAAAAGTTATCGCAAAAGAGTGGAATTAATGGCTTTAAGATTTTGCTTATAAATCGAATTCCATTACCTGCTGCTCCAAAGCCAGCATTGTGACTATGTATTGTAATATATTGAACCCCACCCAATTTTGCGCCAATAATATTTGTCATATCTGCTGCACAATCCGCATTATAATGTAGGATTTTAATATGATTTCTCTTGCAGACTTTCCGAATTTCATTAATTCTCCAAATTCTTCTAAAAGGTCTAAATTTCACATTATCAGCTGAAGCAACATACTTTTTACTTCCCAATGAAAGAACTTTGTCTTCCATAGGTTCGTGCCTATCATGAAAAACAAGATAGTCAAAATTTATTTTAGATCTGTCCAGGTGTTCCTGGATATGAATCATCATATTAGTTACACCTCCAACACCAAGAGGAGATGTCACCAATACTCTAACAGTTTCTTTATTCATAAAATTATATATCCTTTCGCAGTGACAGTCTCGTACATTAATTCACATTCCTTTTAGGCACAATTACACACACTTTCTAATTTCTTTCAATACTGTACCTAAATATTGATCTGTCACCTGTTTAAGTACCTCGTATTTTTCACTTACTATCTTATAATCAATGTTGTTTTTTACAATGTCAGACAAATTCATTCCGTTTTTATAACGTCGATTTTCCAAGCCGAAATTCATACATAGAGTGTCTATTCGAGAGTTTTTTGAAAAACTAGAATTTTCGGCGTATCTGTTAAATACTACAAATTGTTTTTCATTAAGAATGGAAAACGCTGTTCCGTGGAAAGAATCTGTACAGACATACTCTGCATTTCGCAGAAGATTCAGAAATCTCTCTGGACTCACGTCATACGGAGCAAAGTCTCCAAAGTTTTCATCTTCTTCTACATACTGATCCATGTGTCGCAATGCAATGACTTTCATTCCCTTGTCGTGAGCTAATTTCTTTACTGCATTGCGATATTCCTGTGTGGCACCAAGAAAGTATGCAAAAATATATGGCTCATTGATTTCTCTCTTATTAGGAATTCTCTCCAGCCATTCATTTTTACTCAAAAAGAAAACAGGATCTAAAATCGTAGGAACATCTCGATCAGTCAATTCCTTGACAATCTCACTTCCTCGATTTTCACGCATACTAATGTATTCGATGCGGTTCAAATACTGTATCGTTCTTTTCTTTTGATACCACGGAATTTCCTTTACTCCAAAACTAGAAGCAATTGAAATTTTTAGCGTGTCGTCAGGAACAAACATCAAATTGTAATAATTCGTCGGCAATCCTGCTGGACTCCAAAGCTGATCGCTTCCTGTTATAACTGCTGAATATTTCTTTCCACCCTCGCGTAATGCCGCATAGCCGACATACTCATCGGAGAAATCCTTAAACGCCCATTTTTTGAAACCCGCAAATGCTTTCATACGAACTTCATTATTTTTTGCATACTCAGGATGCTTTTTTAGACTAAGTTTTCTCTGAATTCCCTCATACCTGCTATTAAACCAAACTGCATTAAAAAGACGTGGCACATCTTTCAGTGCTTCTGTCACAGTCTTTTTTCTAGTATATCGAACCAACTCATACTCAATATTCTGATTTTCTAAATAACTAACAGTTGCATATGCTTGCAATATGCCTCCGTAATTTTCATGCATATATTTTATGCATACTCCAACCATTTTAACATCTCCTCTATGCTGCACATCTTACTTTTTCAGCAGTTCCTCATATATTGCCTGATACTTCTCGTTTTTTTCCTGCCAAGTATACTTTTCTGCTTTCTTTCGTGCGTTTTTCCCACGTCTTGTTACTTCACCAGGATTAGCAATACATTCAAGAATAGCCTTTTTCAAATTCTCAATGTATTCTTTTTTCGTATTTCCTTCATAAAGCCAACCCGTATTCTTATCAAAAAGAGTTGCTCCACCAAACTTATTAATGGCAATAACTGGAATACCTTTTGACATTGCCTCCAGTAAGACCGTGCCTGTCGTTTCTCGAATACTTGGCATAATAAATACATCCGCACCTGCATATTCCTTTTCCATTTCCATATAGGGAATGGAACCCATACAGTACACATGCTCAGACAAGTTTAAGTTATCCTTACAGCGTTTACGCAGATGGTCAAGCTCTGGACCATCGCCTACAACTCTAACCTGATATCTAGTTTCCTGTGGAATTCTCATCAATGCATCAAAAAGGAAATCCAATCCCTTTCGATATATCATTCTTCCAGCAACCAGAAAAACGCATTCTTCATTTCTGCCCTTTTCATTGCAAGTATCTTTAATATCATTTATATCTACCGCAACCTCAGTCACTGGCTCGTTACTTATATTATAGTTCTTCATTCACTTTTCCTTTTCTGTCCATCACACTAATTCATCCGATCTCAATCCGTTGTCAAAGACTAATTCATATGGACATTTTAGTTCTGCCCCTCCCCGCACGAGGAATTCTTGAGTTTCTCTGTTTGCAAACATAATATAATCGCAACGATTCAATTTTCCGGTGGCTCTCAGCTTAAAACGATACCATTGATTTATCCCTGAACGAACAACTTCAATAATTTTATGTCCCCTTGCATAATCCCTTAATCCATTAGGCAAAGACTCTCCTCCACCAAGTGGACCACAGACAAATTTGATATTTGCTATCTTTCCATAATCTCCAATTGCACGAAACTCAATCGGTGTAATCTGGTGAACAACATCAATTCTTTTATCTGCACAAATTTTTCTTGCAAGAGGAAGTACCCGTTTATTCCACACATTAAGTCTTCCAGAATACATAAACCCTTTGAAGATTTTTTTGTATAAATTTGGGATATCAACATAATAGAACTCTATATTTTCAAGTGGGTGGCTCTGTAAATATCTTTCAACAGGTTCACGTTGCTCTTCTTTTGTAATTACATAAACCTTATTCGTTTTTGAGCTTTCATAAGGAACACACCAGCCAATTTTATCTTCACTTCCAGCAAAAGGATTACACGAATAAGCTATATACAGAATATTCATCACTTTATCTCCATCTGTTTTGCAATATCTGCATCTACAATCTCTTCTCCAGTTTTACCAACTAACTGTTCTTTAGATGCTGCTGATAATCCATCATTGATTGTCGCACACATATCACATGTACTGCATTTATCTAACTGTTCTTTTGTTACCTTTCCTTCTTTGTAATCTCTTACAATCTTTAATTCATACATGCTATATTTTTTCTTTTTAAAGAATCTGAGGAATTTATGCTGGATCACCCAGAAGGCTGGTTTCCAGATATATTTATGCATAGCTGGTGATACTGAACCAATCATCCAACAGTCACGATCACAGCAACGTACTTTAACACGTACTTTTTCTGCTTCTGGACTATTCCATAATTCATCCCAACTCTGCTCATTCAGGTTACCCATGACTTCTTTATCTTTTGTTCCGTTACATGGCATTACATCACCGTATGGATCAATGAAGAATGTATCAAAACTCATGTCGCATGGAAGTAATCTTTTCTGTCCATAAATATAGTTAATCAAACCATGATTGAAGTAAGCTCTAAACCATTTTTTAGGGCTATTGCTATTTAATAGCTCATTTACAAGATTTTCAAACTGTTTTGCTACCATAGGACGGTTATGAATAATATTCTTTGCTTCTACGAAATAGAAACTATTATGTAAAGAAGCCGTTGCAAATTCCATTCCCATTTTATTAGAAATCTGATAAAGTGGAACTAAGTCTTTGCAGTTTGCATCCTGTACTGTCATTCCAAATCCAACGTCTTTCATTCCCATTTTTCTAAGTTTTTTCAGAGTAGTATATCCTCTCTGGAATCCATTATCTAAGCCACGAATTTTATTATTTGTTTCTTCCAGACCTTCAATAGAAATACGAATACCAATATTAGGGAACTCTTTGCATAGGTCAACGATACGGTCTGTAAAGAATCCATTTGTTGAAATAACGATACGATCAGATTTCTTATATAATTCACGTACAATATCCTTTAAATCCTCACGGATAAATGGCTCTCCACCTGTAATATTTGTAAAATACATCTTAGGAAGTTTCTTAATTGTCTCAATTGAAATTTCTTCTTCTGGTTTAGACGGTTTTTTATAACGATTGCACATATTACAGCGTGCATTACAACGATAAGTTACAATAACTGTACCATTTAGCTTCTTTTCTCCTGATTTTTTACCCATTTTTTTATCTCCTGTTTCTTTGCTTTTAATCAATGTTGATTTTTTACCTCTATATATTTTCATTAATTTTTTGTAATACTCTTCAATAGTATCAAAACTAATGTCCTGACAATTCTTACTATAAGAATCTGTAAGAGCCTTATCTTCCCATAGCTTCTCTATTTTTTCTTTTAAATCTTTTGCATTGGCACTTGCAAAAAGTTCTCCTGTCTTACCATTCTGAATAAGTTCTGGAATTCCTCCGATATTTGCTCCTAATACTGGGGTACCATACATCTGACTTTCCATTACAGAGAATGGACAGTTTTCATACCATTCTGAAGGATAGATAGAGAATCTTGCTTCTCTGATTAATGTTTCTAATGCTTCGCCCGTCTGGAATCCTACATTTTTGATGTTACTAATTCCATTTACTGTATCTTCTAATGGTCCTGTTCCAGCAAATACAAACTGAATATTCGGTAACTCTTTGCATACTTTTAATAATGTCCCGATTCCTTTTTCTTCTGAAAAGCGTCCAAAGTACAGAACATAATCTTTCTTTCCTGTATCCTTCCATTCTACTTTATCAATAAAGTTATGTAAGGCAATTGTTTTCTTTGCAAATAATGGATTCGTATCTAGTTTTGTTTTCATAAATTCTGAACAGCAGATCATGGCATCAATGTATTTATATGCACCATTCATTTTCCAGAATTCTGCTTCTAAAGTTCCAACTGCTGATTTTGCAGTACTTCCATGAATACATTTTCCTTTTGTACAGTTAAGGAAATGTCCACCTAAACATTTCTCGCAATTTTCATGGGTATTTGGGTTATTGCACATATGATTTGGACATACTAACTGGTAATCATGTGCTGTAAAAATGATTTGGCATTTCTTACCTATCTGTTTACTCCATTTATGTATTTCAAGAATAATAGATGGGGTAAGCTGGTAGTTAAAGTTATTAATATGACATACATCTGGCTGAAAATCATCTAATACCATTCTAACCTTCTTTCTAGCTTCTGAAGAATAGATAGTCTTTAATGGATATGTAATCTTTGCTAACTTAGAACCGCCATGAAAATCCATATCACTTGTATACGCATTTACCCTATTTCCAACACAACGACCCTCATGCTCCATTCCAAAGAATTGAACTTCATGCCCCTGTTTTTCTAAATACTCACCTAATTTAAAAATATATGTTTCGCTACCACCGTTAGGGTAGAGGAACTTATTTATCATTAATATTTTCATACCTTTTCAATCCTCTTTTTTACTTGTTCACTAATTTATTTGAAATATAGTTAAATACGTGTTGCATTACGATTGCAAACACAGATGCTCCGGCAATTACGATTACTACTGTAGTAATATATTGAATCCATCCACTTCCCAATAACGTATTGATTCCCATTTTCTCAATTACGCGAAAGATAAACATATGGGAAAGGTAAATTTCCATGCTAATTCCACTGAAGAACTTTGTAACTCTGTTTTGCAGTATCCCCCCCGCTTTTAAAATAGCATATATTAATAATACTGAGGATACTAACAGACACATTACGGAATATCCACCAATAACGTAATAAAGAATTATGCTAATCCAAGTTATTCCTAATACAATCCACTGGTTGAAATGAGCAATCTGCTCTCTGTAAAGATATATCAAACCTCCAGCCAAGAAAAAGCAAGCACTATATAAAATGTTTGTTCTTCCGACATCAAAGTAACTCGTACATATAAAGTTATAAATTAGGCTTACACCAAAAGCCATCCATGCTCTTCTTTTGTTCTCGATAAGAACGCAAAAAAATGGAAATATGAGATAAAACACAAAAATCAATCCCAAGAACCAGCCTACACCTATTACTGAAATAGTATCTGCAGGTAAAAATCCAAATACTAACGTTAAGTCTGCGAACCCTTCATATATACTCCCCAAAGAATGCGACATTGCTACATCAAGTAGGACAAGCAAGCAAAAAAAAGGAAGAATCTTTTTAAAACGTTTTCCATAAAAATCTGACCAGGATATCTGATTGTTTAAAACTTTTTGATAATATCCACAGCACATTCCAAATGCAGATACTGTCATAAACAAAAATACAAAGTTTGTAAAAGATGGAATAACATTGTTATATACAAAACCTGATATTTCATAATTATTGTTTGCTCTCATATGCATCATTACAATACCAAAAGCAGCAATCATTCGTAATCCATCAATTGCACCATAATGCTTTTTTTCCATCTTTTATCTCCTATATAACTCTAACGTTCTCTTCACAACATCATCCCAATTATATTTTTGACAAATATAATCCGCAGCTTCGTCCTTATATTTCTGTACCTGTTTCACATCATCACAAGCTTTTTGAAGCTTGCTCTGTAAATCAGCAACATCACTTTTCTTAAATACAATTGCTTTATCTTCTACCACTGATGCACATTCATCTATATCAGACACCAGGCAACAGTTACCGTAGCTCATTGCTTCTAATAAACTAAGCGGCATCCCCTCTAAGTCGCTTGGAAGGCTGTAGATGTAAGCATTGCTGTATAATTCATCTAATAACTGTCCCTGAACAAATCCAGTAAAGATGATTCTGTCATCGTCTTTTGCCATTTCTTTTAACTGGCTGGCAAATTCATCGGTATCGGAGCTGCCTCCTGCAATGACTAACTTTTTGTCTGTGTTTACTTTTTTAAATGCTTCAATCAGATAGGCAATTCCTTTTTCTGGAACGAGTCTTCCCAAGAACAGGATATAATCATCTTTTTCCAGTCCAAATTTTTCTTTAATAAGTTCTGGTTTTCTTATAACAGGACGATTTACTCCGTTAGGGATAAACTTTGTTTCTCGTCCGTAAGTTTCTTTAAAGTAATCTTGAACGCCTTTACTAAGAACAATAATTTCGTCAGCAAATTTTACTGCACATTTTTCTCCCATCATGATATATGTGCTGGCTAACTTGCCCCATTTTGCTCTCTGGTGATCAAGTCCGTGAACCGTTGCTACACACCGCTTTCCAAATAATTTTGGTAGCCATAACATAGCACAAGGACCTTCCGCATGAAAATGAACTACATCATACTTTCCAAATGCTGCACAAATAGCTCCAGATACTGAGGCAGTCATTGCAGCCAGTCCTTTTTTATCGAGGGTAAGAACTGATTTTAATCTTACTCCCTTATACGCTTTTCTCTTTCCGCCATCGAAGTCTTTACCACTCACATGATGACCACTTCGGTTATAACAAGTTACTTTATGACCAAGTGTAACCATTCTTGTTGCTAATTCTTCCACAACAATCTCTATTCCACCTTCACGAGAAGGAATTCTTTTATGCCCAAGCATAGCTATATTTAAACTTTTTTTATCTTTTAAGTTTTTTTTCATTGCCTTCCCTCTACTCCCTACATAGATCCTTCTTTTTTGAATACCACCTGTACCGTCTTAAA
>OLQK01001095.1_pt1 | contig 20100 bp, 14 predicted proteins | sample 1672501 | NCBI WGS metagenome assembly OLQK01 (sample SAMEA3136693, study PRJEB25190) | human gut metagenome | biome: human gut; feature: human-associated habitat; material: faeces | place: Austria | collected 2013 | reverse complement strand
GTGATCTCTTGCGAAAGAAGACCGGCAGGTATTTTTGTACATTTCCCAGGAAAAAACAGGAGCGGTTCTCCTATTTCCTTTTTACAGTAATTTTTAATCGCCTCTTCCATACCGCCAGGAGCAGCAGTATATTCAACGCCCTGCCACATATCCCCCTCAGACGAAAAGGAATTTCGTAAAGCTCCACTTGATGCTGGCCCCTTTCAAAATTTCCAAATGTTTTTCTTTCAGCTTTCTGTTAATCAATAAAAAAAAGAAGCAGCAGTGCCGCTTCAAAAAGGGGGAGGCACCATCGCGCCTCAAATGAGAACTATATAATAACATCATGTCGATGCTATTACCAAAGAGGGGGGAGAACGATGATGGTATTTCCCTGTTACCACCATCGTTCCAAGGAGGGTGAACCATGGCCGGCCAAGCCGGCAGTAATCATCCATAGTTCAAGCACGAATATATGTCTGCTCCGTTTCCGGAGTTACCGTAAAAAGGGGGAACGATGACTTTTCCCTGCCGCCATCGTTCGGAGAAAGTGAACCTTGCAAGTTATCCCTGCAAGTATATGTAAAGCCGTTTCCGGCATTACAACGAATATACAGAAACGCCTCTCGGGCTGTTCCTGAAAGGATGAACGATCGTATTTCCCTTTACCATCGTTCTTGAGAGAACCTACAAAAAATCCATCCCTGCTGATGTAAGGATGGATACTTTGCGCGTTAAAATCAATACACGCTACCTCCCCATCACTCGCAGGTCAAACAGTAGTAAAAACAGGCAGTTCTCCTGACTTTGCCTCATCGCTTGTCCGGTCTTCCCAATTCCTCAGTGACTTTCATCGGATTCGCTCGGCATTACAGTGGCGGGACCGTGCCGGTATCTCACCGGTCTTCCCTATTAAGCCTTTACAGGCACCTGTTCCTTATTATGCAGTTTCTCCTCTGCCGAATAGACTTCGCCAATAAAAAACCTCTTTACACGAACGCAAAGAGACTATATAAGATCTCCTTCCCATCGCTCGTGGGTCAAACGGTGATTTCAAACAGGCAGTTCTCCTGACTCTGCTTCATCGCTTGTCCGGTCTTCCCAATTCCTCAGTGACTTTCATCAGACTTGCTCGGCATTACAGTGGCGGGACCGTGTCGGCATCGCACCGATCTTCCCTATTAAGCCTTCACAGGCACCTGTTTTTCCTATTCGGTTGTCCTAATGATATCACTCTATAAAGCTTCTGTCAATGATAAAATGATTGTTCCGAACGCATGATCAGCGCAAACCAATTCATATCGTTTCAGGTGAGGATTTCCAGTGTTCCCGTCTCTTCTAAAAGTTTGATATCGATAGGAGAATAGGTATCTGGATATTTCCTGAGAAAATATTGTTCTTCTTCCGGTGCGGCATAGAAGTTTTCCAGGCGTCTGGCTTCTGTGCGGATCGGCGGCCGTATATTTTTCTCATTTTCATACTCATTGAAAACAAGACAGGATTCGCTCACGGGCCTCGAGTTGCCCCTGTTCTGGTAGTAGGCCATATAGTAGGTAATCTGCGGCGTATCTTCTCCTGATACGTAATAGATGCCTGTCCTGTAATGGGGTCCGGTGCATTTCCCCTGGATACCGTCGGTGTAGGGATTGACTATGGTAAAAAACACAGAGAGCAATGTCCCTATATCTATTTTTTTCGGGTTATAGGTTACTTTTACACATTCTACCGCCTGTACTTTTCCATTTTCCACGTCTTCTTTCCGCGGATTCGGTACAGAGCTGTTGGCAAATCCCGCGGTTGTCTCCACAACGCCTTTTATACGGGAAAATACTTCCTGCACTCCATAGTAGGGACCGCCCGCAAGATACAAGTCTTTCACGGCAATTCCTCCTTTTCTGCTGTCTTCGTTTCTGACAAATTCATATCATATTTCATGATAAAAATGAAGAATCCCCCCGAGGTCCTCCCCGGGGTTTTTCTCCACACTTATTATTTCTTAATATTTTGTTTCTTCCAGGTGGCGCGCAGAAGCCCTATCCATATCAAAGATACGGATGAGTTCCGTAACTGCCTGGCTGGGTGACACGACGCCGGTCAATACCGCCGCACGGACTTCCGGCATACGGCTCTTGATGATCGGATCTTCAAAGAACAGGTTATGAAGATGTTCTTCAATCATACTGTGCACCCAGGAAAGAGTCTGACGCTGGCGCCGGTTCTCAAAGACACCCGATTTTTTGGTGACTTTCTCAAACTCGCGCATAACTGCCCAAAGCTCAAGCAGTCCCGTTTTCTTCAAGGCCGAGCAGCGATAAGCATGGGTCTGCCAGCCTTCTGTGGCGGGACGGATAAATTCTACCATCCGTTCATATTCCCCCTGGGTGACTTTCGCCCGTTCCAGGTTGTCTCCATCGGCTTTGTTGACCACAATAGCGTCCGCCAATTCCATAATCCCCTTTTTGATGCCCTGCAGATCGTCCCCTGCGCCTGTCAATACGACAAGCATAAAGAAGTCGACCATATCGCGTACTGTCGTTTCCGACTGCCCGACCCCGACAGTTTCCACAAGGATGACATCATAGCCTGCCGCTTCACAAAGCAGCATAGTCTCACGGCTCTTGCGGGTCACACCGCCCAGTGTCCCCTTAGAAGGAGAAGGACGTATGAAACAGTTCGGCTCTCTGGAGAGATTCTGCATACGTGTCTTGTCTCCTAAGATGGATCCGCCGGTAATGGTGCTTGTCGGGTCGACTGCCAGCGCCGCCACTTTGTAGCCTTGCTGGCAAAGCATTGTACCAAAAGATTCGATGAAACTACTCTTGCCTGCCCCGGGCACACCGGTGATCCCGACACGGAGCGCATGGCCCGTGCGGGGCAGAAGAGCCTGGAGCACGCGCTGTGCCTTGTCAAAATCCTTGGGAGCATTACTTTCGATAAGGGTGATGGCTTTGGAGAGGATCATGCGATCCCCCTTCGCCACCCCTTCGACGTATTCTTCGATAGACATTTTCTTACGAAGCGGCACTTTTCTCAAATGCACGGCATCCGGATATTCTTTGGCACCGGTCACACTGTTTACGGCACTGTCAATCCCCCGCACGACGGAACATGCAAATTCCGGGTTCGGTTCTTCAGGCACCCAGCTGGGTCTCAAGTCATCATCGTTCTTGGACATAATACTTACCTTAACCTTCCTTGGCTTCCGCCTCAGCGCGGTCTACGAGCATGTGAAGCAGCTTAATGCAGCATTCCGGAATGTTTGTGCCCGGTCCGAAGATCGCCTGTGCGCCATGATCGTAGAGGTATTGATAATCCTGTGCAGGAATAACACCGCCGATGCAGACAAGGATATCTTCACGGCCGCGTTTTTTCAGTTCTTCCACGATAGCCGGCAAGAGGGTCTTGTGACCTGCCGCAAGAGAGGAAAAGCCAACCATATGGACGTCGTTATCCACAGCATCCTGTGCCGCTTCTTCCGGCGTCTGGAACAGCGGTCCTACGTCGACGTCCCAGCCCATATCGGCAAAGGATGTCGCGAGAACCTTCTGGCCTCTGTCGTGTCCGTCCTGCCCCATCTTAGCCAGGAAAATACGGGGACGGCGGCCTTCCAATGCTTCAAATCTGTCGGCCAGTTTCTTTGCTTCTTCCAGTTTCGCGGAACCGTCAAATTCGCTGGAATATACACCGGAAATAGTATGGATGGTGGCGTTGAAACGACCGGATACTTTTTCAACCGCATCGGAAATTTCACCGAGGGATGCGCGGTCATGAGCCGCCTGTACCGCAAGTTCAAGCAGGTTGCCGTTTTCACGGCTTTCTGCCGCTTTGGTGATTGCTTCCAGATCGCGGGCAACAGCCTCAGGATCACGGATGCTTCTCAGTTTTTCCAGACGTTTAATCTGCGCATTACGAACAGCGGTATTGTCGATGGACAGTACGTTCAGCGGATCTTCCTTCGCCAGACGGTACTTGTTCAAGCCGACAATGGTTTCCTTACCGCTGTCGATATCTGCCTGACGGCGGGCAGCGCATTCTTCGATACGCATCTTCGGCAGGCCGGTAGAAATAGCTTTTGCCATACCGCCCAAAGCTTCGACTTCCTGTATATGCGCCCAGGCACGGCGGATGATTTCATTTGTCAGATATTCTACATAGTAGGAACCGCCCCACGGATCAATAATCTTGCAGGCTTTCGTTTCATCCTGGATATAAAGCTGTGTATTACGTGCCAGACGTGCGGAAAAGTCGGTCGGCAGCGCGATGGCTTCGTCAAGTGCGTTGGTATGGAGAGACTGGGTATGGCCCAGAGCCGCAGACATGGCTTCCATACAAGTACGGGCGATATTATTGAAAGGATCCTGTTCCGTCAGCGACCAGCCGGATGTCTGGGAATGGGTACGAAGTGCCATGGATTTCGGATTCTTCGCGCCGAACTGTTTCAGAATCTTTGCCCAGAGAACGCGGGCCGCTCTCATCTTTGCGATTTCCATAAAATAGTTCTTGCCCTGATCCCAGAAGAAGGACAGACGTTTGGCGAAGGCATCGACCGGAAGACCCGCCTTTTCACCGCAGCGGATGTATTCCATGCCGTCTGCCAGCGTATAACCGATTTCAAGGTCACAGGTAGCGCCGCATTCCTGGATATGGTAACCGGAAATGGAGATACTGTTGAACTTCGGCATATAGTTGGTGGTATATTCGAAAATATCACCGATGATACGCATGGACATGGCAGGCGGATAAATGTAAGTATTACGAACCATGAACTCTTTCAGGATATCATTCTGGATCGTGCCTGCCAGAATCTTCTTGTCTACGCCCTGTTCGATACCGGCACTGATGAAGAATGCCAGAATCGGAAGAACGGCGCCGTTCATCGTCATGGATACGGACATCTGATCCAGCGGAATGCCTGCGAAGAGGATATTCATATCAAGCATGGAGCAGACGGATACGCCTGCTTTGCCGACGTCACCGATAACACGGGGGTTATCCGCATCATAGCCGCGGTGGGTCGGAAGGTCAAATGCGATAGACAGCCCTTTCTGGCCTGCCGCCAGGTTTCTGCGGTAGAACGCATTAGATTCTTCAGCAGTGGAGAACCCTGCGTACTGGCGTACCGTCCATGGGCGGAATACATACATCGTGGAGTAAGGTCCGCGGAGGAACGGAGGGATACCGCTCATGTAATCCAAGTGGTTGCACTGGTCATACACATCTTTGCCGTAGAGCGGACCTACAGGAATACGTTCCATCGTATTTTCATAGAGAGCATCATAATTTTTACCTGTGGTTTTTTCCAGTTCCGCTTTCCATTCGTCATAAGAACAATGGGGATGTTCTTCAAGGTTTAATTTTGTAAAATCGGGGTTCATTGCCATCTTATTTTACCTCCTCTTCCGTAATCTTCATGCCTTTTTTCTGCTGGAGCATACGGAGGATATCGTAGCAGTTTGCTTTCACGCTGATAAATTCATCTATGCCGGCTTCACGATATACCGCTTCCATATCTTTCGGAGCAGCGCCTGCAAGGAAAAGCGTACCTTTCCCCAAAACTTCCTTCAAACGCGGCGCCAGCGCCGGCACATCTTCCGGATAAGTAGCGTCAGTAGAGCAGATGACGGCACAGTCATAAGGAGTTCCTTTATCATCGCAGCCTGCCTTCAGCGCTTCCACACACTTATCCCAACGTGAACCCGGTTTATCTTCATCATCCTGGAAGCCGTTATTCAGATGAACGCTGAATTCGCCTACCTGCAGGAAACTGGTGGAGAAATCAGCTCTCGCCTTATGCTGCGGAATCGGTCCCATATTGGCCAGGAATATTTCCACATTCTTGCCGGTTTCCTTTTTAAACGCCTGTGTGTCAAAGCGGAGTTTTTCAAAACGTTCGGTCCAGCGGTGCGCGTAAATCTTTCTCACTTCGATGGAATCCGCTTTGGCGGCTCTTGCTGTGCGTACTTCAGAAATTGTAGCGCCGGCGGAGAATGCGGCAATTGCCTTCTCAACGATGTCGGTATCGGCTGCTTTCAGTTCTTCCAGCTTTTCCTTCAGGAAATCTTTGTCCATATCGGCACGATATTTCTCAACGCCTTCAGACAGTTCTTTTTTCAGCGCCGGTACATCTTCCGGACGCGGATCAAGAAGTTCTTCCGTCATATTCGGATACATATTTGTCCCGACAGCGCTGTCCTTGCGGAGGTCAAGCGCTTTGAAACGCTGTTTCAGGATTTCAAGAATCTGCTGCTGCGGATATTCTTCTTTAAGAGCTTTCAGGATACCGCCAAGAGATTCGATTTTCTGGAATTCTCCCCAGATTTTTTCAGCCATTTCCTTGGTCAGTGCTTCAATCCCCCAGGAACCGCCGGCCGGATCGATCGGACGAAGCATGCCGAATTCTTCCTGCAGCATGATGTGTACGTTTCTTGCGATACGGCGGGAGAATTCATCACCCTTGCGTACCGTTGCGTCATAAGGATCATTTTCATAAGAATCAACACCGCCGACAACTGCAGAGAAAATCTGGGTCGTTTCACGAAGCATATTTACACCGATATCGAAAATCGTCTTGGTAAACATCGCCGGACGGGCATGGATTTTGCAGGAACGGTCTTTTTCTTCGGCGCCGAAGGCTTTCATGATATTAGACCATACCTGGCGGGCAGCACGGAGCTTGGCAATTTCAATGTAGAAAGTGGCGCCTGTATTAAATGCGAACTGCAGGGACTGGGCAATATCATGGATATCGATGCCGCGCTTCTGCATTTCACGGATATATTCGACAGCGATAGCAAAGGTATAAGCCACTTCCTGTACGGCATTCGCACCGCCATTGGAGAAAATATCGCTTCTGACGAAAATGGTGCGGAGCTGCGGCGCATTCTTTCTCGTCCAGCGGATAGATTCCGCCATTTCATCATACAATTCTTCCAGCGGCTGGTTCAGCTTTCCTCTCTTGATCAGCTGGGCAATCGGGTTCGCTCCGATAACACCTTTCACTTTGCTGACATCTTTTCCCTTAGCCTTCAATGTCGCGGCTACCAATGCCAGCATACGGAGAGAGGAAGTACCGGCATACATCATAAACGGGATCTTTTCCATATCAAGACCGTCAAGCAGGGTATGCATATCTTCCAGCGCGGTAATGCTTACGCCTATATCGCCCGGCTTTTCGGCATCCATGACATCAATGCCGTCGGCAGTGGCGGTATCAATACGTACATTATAAACAGTGGAACCTCTGTCGATTTCATGCTTCAGAAGTTCATTATTTTCTTTCGGCAGCGTTTCATCGCATGCCTGGGCAATACCCCAGGGAGCGCATTTATAGCCGTTTACCGTTGCGCCGCGGAGAAAATCTCCCATGCCCGGATAATCATCTGTCGGAAGAATCTTATCAGTTGCTGACGGTCCGGTTCTCCATGTATAAATCGGATCAAAGGTAATCCCTTCATAAGTCTTGGTAAACATGATCTTATCGAAAGGCTTTCCTTTCAACAGAGCATTGCAAGCCTCCACCCACTCCTCATAGGTCGGCTTTTCAAATTCGTCAAATTTTACTTCTGGGAAATCGGCTTTTTCATTTGATTTTCTCAAGATCGCTTCCAACTCTTTGTCAGTAAGCTGCTTGACCGATTCCTGGGTATTCTGTTCTGCCATGAAAACATCCTCCTTATAATAATTTTAGACAATTCCGCGGAAAATACAGCTTGCAGACAAGACGGCAGAGTCCCTGACGGAACATCCTTTCAAATGCCTGGCATAACGTCTTTCAAGCCGGACTTTCAAAATCCCCGATATGTGCACCTCCTTACAATCTACTCACAAAAAAACGACTATCACGCGAAACTGATAGCCGGACAAGGAAATAATTTCCCAATCCCCTCCCCATCTCTCGCAGGTATAACGGTGATTCTTAGACAGATAGTTCTCCTGGCTCAAGTTCCTCGTTTATATCGCCTTCCCAGTTACCCAGTGACATACTTGATATAAACTCCCTTTACAGTGGCGGGACCGCTCCGGATTCTACCGGATTCTCTTTTACGCTTTCGCACCTGTCAGATATGTGAAATTGTCTAAATAACTACATTTTTAGTATAATTCATTACATTCTAAGTGTCAATCAACCACATTCATATTTAATATAATTAATTTTTATATTTATCCACATCTTTACCCCTGATTTATTGATTTTTCATTCATTACTACTATATAATGATGTTAATGTTGCAAACTATTAAAAATATCTTACCTATCTTATAGGAGGAAACAGGAGGTCGGAAATATGACAAACACTGAAAACGAAAGACGAACTGAAGAAGCATTGAAACTGAGCAGCCTCTTCGAAGAACTGGATGGCCGCCGTCCGAGGCTTTTCATGCCGGAGCTTGAAGATGATGACGATAAAGAGGCAAGAAAACTTGCCGCCACGACATTTGCCGACCACGGCTGGGACGTAGATGTAAGCCCCCTCCTCTCCCCGGAAAGCTCCGCGCAGAATGCTGCCGACAATGACGTCCATTTCATCTTCTACACATCCAAAAGCCCCACGATGAAGCAAAAATTGATCGCGCTCTCCCAGACACTTGCCATGATCGGCCGGGACGACATCCTCATAGCCGCCCATCAGGTCAGCAAAGATGATAAGGAACTCCTCTTCCGTTACGGCATCCTCGCCGCTTTCGACAAGAATACGGATGTAAGCGATGTAAGCCTTACCATGCTCCGCGTCCTCGTCTCCATGGCAAAAGAAGAACAGAATCCCACCGAGGAAATGCCTTATTGATCCTCAGTCCCTTATAAACAGGAGAAACATCCTCCTGTTTTTTTATTGCGGACAAACAGCATATGGACTCCCAAAAGAAAATGCCGGGCATTGCAAAAAATATTTCAGAAATACTTTCATCTACTCATCAGCATACTTTAAGCACTGCTATCCTGTATCTGTACAGACATGCAAAAACGATTTGATCCCACAGCTCCGCGTTTTGGTCCGGCATCCGGAACCGCCTCAATACCACCTCTCCATGCAGCTGCTGTATAAGCAGATGCAAATCAATATTCAGCAGTTTAGCAGATGACTTATTGCATAATTCTATTACGACCGGATCCCTTAAAACACAATCAAAAAATTCTTCCGGCATCTCATAATGCAAAACAACCTATTCTGTATGCCCGACTGTTTCGGATTTTCTATACTCATCAAGTAAGCAGAAATACTGCTCATCATTATAGTCAGATTCCTCCCCACCTCCTTACAAAGATGAATAGTACCTGCACTTTAATATGATATCTGCAATCCAGGAATCTCTAAAAATCTCTTTTTGCCTTTAATGAAATCCATTATCCCGTTCACAAAATTGAACAGCAAAAAAGCAGTGCCGAAGCACTGCTTTTTGTAATTAGAATCAGCCAACTGTGAAGAGTGTGTCGCCGCCCTGTACGCTCTGGCCTTCGCTGACCGGCATACCGGTAATCTTGCCATCGCAGGGAGCCATGATCGGGTTGCCCATCTTCATAGCTTCGAGAACGAGAACTTCGTCGCCTGCCGCTACTGCGTCACCAACGTGTTTATTGATACGCAGGACTTTGCCCGGCATCGGAGCTTCTACGACTTCACCTGCGCCGGCGGGTGCTGCTGCCGGTGCGGGAGCTGCTGCTGGAGCGGGTGCCGGAGCCGGAGCTGCCGCCGGTGCGGGAGCTGCTGCCGGTGCGGGAGTTGCCGCCGATGCTGCTGCTGCGGGGGCTGCTGCTGCGCCGCTGTCTTTAACTACTACATCGTAATCCTGGCCGTTAACTGTTACGGTAAATTTTCTCATTGTTCTTCCTCCTAATTTTGTACTTTCAACTTTCAATTAGAACTGCTGGTTTCCGGAAACACCTGCAATGCGGGCGCCTGTGGTCCAGCCAGGTCTTGCTGCCGGGCGGATAGAAACGATTTCACCGCCGCCCATAGCAACGATTGCTGCTGCAATGGCTGCTACAACAGCACCATTATCAGCGGCTCTCGAAGCTGCCGCCGGCGCCGCTTTTTTAGCCGCTGCCGCCGGTGCTGCGGACTGATTGAGAGATGAACGTACTTGGCAGATCATGATCAGGGCAATGACTGCCAGAACGGCAGCTGCTACCGCGATATACATAACTGTATCGTTATTCATCCAAACCCATCCTTTCAAATATTATCAATGTGTAAACGTATATTACAGCGGAATGTTTCCGTGTTTCTTAGCCGGATGTACTTCATGTTTGGAAGCAAGCATCTTCAGAGCATTGATAACTACCGGACGAGAGTTTCTCGGATCAATAACTGCGTCTACATAGCCGCGTTCTGCAGCTTTGTAAGGAGTTGCAAATTCATCAACATACTCCTGTGTACGCTGTTCTTTCTGCGGATCCTTCTTGAAAATGATATTTGCTGCGCCGGCAGGTCCCATAACGGCGATTTCTGCGGTCGGCCATGCAAATACTTGGTCAGCACCCTGTTCACGGGAGCACATGGCGATGTAAGAACCGCCGTATGCTTTACGGAGAATCAGGGTAATCTTCGGTACAGTTGCTTCGCAGTATGCGAACAGCATCTTAGCACCGTGACGGATTACACCCGCATATTCCTGCTGCTTGCCGGGCAGGAAGCCGGGAACGTCGACAATGTTCAGAACCGGAATATTGAAGCAGTCGCAGAAACGAATAAAGCGGGCAGCTTTATCAGAAGCATTATAGTCAAGGCAGCCTGCCATGAAGTTCGGCTGGTTGGCAATAATGCCGACAGTCTGTCCATCCATACGGCAGAAGCAGGTAATAATGTTCTTAGCCCATTCCTTAGCTACGTCGTAGTACTCGCCGTTATCAACGATGGATTTGATGACATCGTACATATCGTACGGTGCATTGGAGTTTTCCGGCATAATGGTATCCAGACTTGCATCTGTACGGGTCGGATCATCTCCGGTTTCAACAATCGGCGCGTCTTCCATGTTGTTGCTCGGCAGGAAGGAAAGCAGGTAACGAATCTGTTTAATGCAGTCTTCGTCATTTTCAGCTGCAAACTGGGCCACACCGGATGTACGGTTATGGGTCATAGCGCCGCCGAGAGCTTCAGCGGTAATCTTTTCGCCGGTTACGGATTCAACTACTGCCGGTCCTGTCAGGAACATCTGAGAGGTGCCTTTTACCATGTAGATGAAGTCGGTCAGTGCCGGAGAATATACGGCGCCGCCTGCAGACGGTCCCATAATTGCGGAAATCTGAGGAATAACGCCGGATGCAATGGTATTGCACCAGAAAATCTTGCCATAGCCGGAAAGAGCATCTACTGCTTCCTGGATACGGGCTCCGCCGGAATCATTCAGGCCTACGCAAGGAGCACCGACTTTAAGAGCCAGTTCGTTTACGTGAACAATTTTCGCAGCGTGCATTTCACCAAGGGAGCCGCCTTCTACCGTGAAGTCCTGGGCAAATGCGAATACGAGTCTTCCGTCTACAGTACCATAACCGGTAACGACACCTTCGCCGGGGAGATCTTTCTTCTCCTGACCGAAGTTGTAGCAACGGGATTTAACGAGTGCGTTGACTTCCACGAAAGAACCTTCATCAAACAGAAGAGCAATTCTTTCACGGGCAGTCAGCTTGCCTTTTCCGTGCTGGCTTGCAACACGTTTTTCTCCACCCATAGCCTCTACGTGTGCGAGGTTATTGTGAAGAAGTTCAATTCTTTCTGCAACAGTTGCCATTCTTACACCTCCAAAAATATTGGTCCCTTACAGGGACGTCCCTATTATAGCATAGGGACCGAACCTTATGCTATTAGAAAGACGGGCCGCCGGGGCGTTCGGTCAGTTCCAGCAGAAGGCCGGTAGCTTTCGGGTGCATAAATGCGATGTGGCAGCCGCCAGCACCAACTCTCCAATGCTTGTCAAGCTTTGCGTCTTCCGGAAGTGCAGCAAGCGCTTCGACAATGTTGTCTACGCGGAGAGCTACATGCTGGAAACCGTTCTTGCCGCCGTTCTTAGCGATATAGCGGGCAATCGGGCCGTCCGGAGTTGTGGAACCCAGGAATTCCAGTTCGCATGCTTCGCTCTGTGCGGACGGTTTGAAGAAGCTTGTCGTTACATGCTGTTCTTCTACCGTTTCATCCGGAAGGGATGGTTCAAGGTTCAGCAGATCTTTCATCTGCTTCTTGATCAGCGCCAGATCATTAACAGCTACGCCGACATGGTCTACACATAATACTTTGAATGCCATAATAATTCCTCCTTTGAATTATTTAAATATATTTCCCACGATAGAATCAACGACTGTGAAAGGATCATTTTCTCTTTCATAGACTTGTTCTACGTAGTCAGCAAATTTACCCGTCTGTACGATATCTTCCATAACATGACGGGAAATGCGGTCGTGGATCATCTCTACCATCTCAGTGCGGGCGCGTTCACGTCTGCGTTCTTCCAGCAAGCCGGATTCTTCAAGATATTTACGATGGGAATTAAGAGATTTGACAACGTCCGCGACGCCTTCGTCCTTGTTTGCAATCGTCCTTTCAATAGGAGGACGCCAGTTTTGGGCTTCACCCAAATCAAGCATCATTTCGATTTCAACATTCAGACGGTCCGCGCCGTCACGATCACATTTATTAATGCAGAATACATCCCCGATTTCAAGGATGCCTGCCTTAATAGCCTGAATATCGTCACCCAGTCCGGGTACGAGCACAACGAGTGTTGTATCCGCATTCTTGACGATATCTACTTCTGACTGCCCTACGCCTACTGTTTCGATGAAAATGACATCGAGACCGAAAGCATCCATCAGTTTTACCGCATCGGTAGTCTTTCTGGACAAACCGCCAAGACTGCCGCGAGTACCCATACTGCGGATATATACACCTTCGTCCAGTGTGAGGTCATTCATTCTGATACGGTCGCCAAGGATAGCACCGCCGGAGAATGGAGAAGTCGGATCGATAGCCACAATACCGACTTTCTTACCCTGTTTTCTGTACTGTTTAATCAGCGCGTCTGAAAGTGTGCTCTTACCCGCACCAGGTGCACCAGTGATACCGATGACCTGTGCACGACCGGTATGGTGGTAGATTTCTTTCATGATATCTTCCCAGCCATCACGTTCGTCTTCAACGATGGTTATTGCTCTCGCTAAGGCACGTCTGGAACCGTCCCAAAAATTTTTCATTGAGAATTCCATGGATACACCGCCTTTTTAAGAGTAAATAATAGCGGCATGGGGCTACAGCAAATGCAGCCCCGTGCAACTATCGAGCTTCTATTGGATAGAAGAGAATGTCAATTATACGTTAGCTTTGATACAGTCGATAATTTCCTTGGTCGGTGTGCCGGGGGTGAAGATGGCTTTTACGCCAGCTGCTTTCAGGCCCGGGATATCACCGGCAGGAATTACGCCGCCGCCGATAACGAGAACATCTTCCATTCCCTTAGCTTTCAGTGCTTCTACTACTTCCGGGAACAGGGTGTTGTGAGCACCGGATAAAAGGCTCAGTGCTACAACATTAACGTCTTCCGCATCTGCCGCTTCAACGATCTGAGCGACAGTCTGGCGAAGACCTGTGTAAATAACTTCCATACCTGCATCGCGAAGTGCGCGGGCAACTACTTTTGCACCGCGATCATGTCCATCAAGACCCGGTTTAGCAACGAGTACTCTGATACGTTTTTCTGCCATAGTTATATACCTCCAGAATTTTAGTTAGGATTAAAGTGTGTTATGTGCTTTGTATTCGCCGAATACTTTGCGGAGAACGCCGCAAATTTCGCCGAGAGAGCAGTAAGCACGTACGCAGTCAAGGATAACAGGCATCAGGTTGACGGATTCGTCAGCAGCTGCAACTTCCAGCTTGGCCAGTTCTTCCTTAACCTTTGCGTTATCACGTTCTGCCTTAACTTTAGCCAGTTTGTTCTTCTGGAATTCGCCGGCGGATGCGTCAACCTTCAGGAGGCCTTCAACCGGAGCTTCTTCCATAGTGAACTTGTTGACGCCGACAATTGTTCTTTCGCCGGATTCAACAGCCATCTGCCAAGCATAAGCAGAATCCTGGATTTCTTTCTGGATATAACCTTTATCGATAGCTTCAACAGCGCCGCCCATTTCATCAATCTTGCGGATGTATTCTTTAGCTTCCGCTTCGATGGCGTTGGTCATAGCTTCTACATAATAGGAGCCGCCCAGCGGATCGACTACGTCAGCCAGACCGGATTCATAAGCAACGATCTGCTGTGTACGCAGAGCGATGGTTACGGATTCAGTGGTCGGCAGAGCAAGAGCTTCATCGCGGGAGTTGGTATGCAGAGACTGTGTTCCGCCCATAACTGCCGCTGCTGTCTGGAGAGCAACACGAACGATGTTGTTGTTCGGCTGCTGAGCTGTCAGCATGGAGCCGGCTGTCTGGGTATGGAAACGCAGTTTCATGGACTTCGGGTTCTGAGCATGGAAACGTTCTTTCAGAATGGATGCCCAGAGACGACGGGATGCACGGAATTTAGCAACTTCTTCAAGTACGTTGTTGTGAGCGTTCCAGAAGAAGGACAGACGGCCTGCAAAGTCGTCGATCTTCATGCCTGCTTTCAGAGCCGCTTCGATGTAAGCGATACCATCAGCGATGGTGAAAGCGATTTCCTGAGCAGCGGTGGAACCTGCTTCACGGATATGGTAGCCGGAGATGGAAATGGTGTTCCACTTCGGTACATTCTTGGAGCAGTATTCAAAAATGTTAGTAATCAAACGCATAGACGGTTTAACCGGGAAAATATAGGTTCCGCGGGCTGCGTATTCTTTCAGAATATCATTCTGGATGGTGCCGCGGAGCTGATCAGCCGGTACGCCCTGCTTTTCAGCGACTGCAATGTACATAGCCAGCAGTACAGATGCCGGTGCATTGATGGTCATGGATGTAGAAACCTTGCCCAGATCAATATGGTCGAAAAGGATTTCCATATCTTTCAGGGTATCAATGGCTACACCTACCTTGCCGATTTCACCGATAGCCATTTTGTCATCAGAGTCATAGCCGATCTGGGTCGGAAGGTCAAATGCGCAGGACAGGCCGGAACCGCCGTTTTCAATCAGGTAACGATAACGCTTGTTGGATTCTTCAGCGGTAGCGAAGCCTGCATACATACGCATGGTCCAGAGACGGCCGCGGTACATGGTCGGCTGTACGCCGCGGGTGTATGGATATTCGCCCGGGATGCCGAGGTCCCTTTCATAATCAAAACCTTCGATATCAAGAGGTGTATACACCTTATTGTGTTTTAAACCAACTCTTTCCGGAGTCTTTGCGTAAGATTTAGCGCAAGCAGCTTCGTATGCTTCGAGTTTGGCTTTCAGGGATTCGTTTGCCATAAGTTCATCTTCCTCCTAAAAAATAAGTAAAATTGGGAAAGGTCTCATCCTTGGCAGAAATGTCAGATTGCGGCTTTTAGGCTCTTCTCATCTGTATTTCGCAGACAATCGCTTTCATTGGTATGGATCCGCAAAGCCTCTTGCTGTGATGCCGCATTATGTCTTGTCACCACAGCGGAGGAACTCTTGCGAGATCCATGTATGATTCTGCTCTCAGCAGTTATCACCATAGACAATTATATAACAATCATGCTTTTTGTAAAGAATATATTATGGGAAAATTATTTTTTAAAAAGCATGGAGCCTGTTTCAGCAAGGCTGGTATGGAACTTGAATGCTTCAGAGAGAATATGCGGGGTCTGGCTGTTGCCGTTGAGCGCGCATGCTCTTTCAAAGTAATCCATCAGCTGGTCGCGGAAAGTCGGGTGAGCGACATTGTTAATGATAACCTTCGCTCTTTCTTTCGGGGAAAGACCGCGGACATCTGCCACACCCTGTTCAGAAATGAATACATGGGTGTCATGTTCGGTGTGATCAACATGAGAACACATCGGAACAACGGCAGAGATAGCGCCTCCCTTAGCCACACTGTGGCAGAAGAAGCAGGACAGAGCGCCGTTACGGGCAAAGTCGCCGGAACCGCCGATGCCGTTCATCAGTTTGGTGCCGGTTACGTGTGTGGAATTTACGTGACCGTAAATATCCATTTCCAAAGCGGTATTCATAGCTACTACGCCGATGCGGCGGGCCACTTCGCCGTTATTGGAAATTTCCTGCGGACGGAGGATGATCTTCTTGCTGTATTTTTCAATATTGTCATAGAAGCGTTTCAGTCCATCCGGAGACGGGGACAGGGATGTCCCGGAAATCATATCAATTTTGCCTTCATCAATCAGATCAAACATACCATCCTGAATAACTTCCGTATACACAGACAGATTCTTGAAATCGGAATGAACGAGGCCGTTGATTACCGCGTTTGCCACATTGCCTACGCCGGACTGGAGAGGAAGCAGGTTTTCCGGAAGTCTTCCATGTTTTACTTCATTCTTCAGGAAATCAACCAGGTTATTTCCCATCCTTTCAGCGTCGTCATCAAGCGGAGCCAGGGCGCGGGTAACATCGGGCAGATCACAGGGAACGATAGCAACAATCTTTGCCGGATCTACCGGAATATAGGTCTTGCCGATACGGTCACCAGCTTTAACGATCGGAATCGGCACACGGTGTGGCGGATTCGCCACTTCATAAATATCAGCCATGCCGTCCAGCGCTACCGGCTGGGTGGTATTGACTTCGATGATGACTTTTTTACCCTGGGATACGAATACGGGAGAGTTGCCGATAGCGGTAGTAGTTACGATACCAATTTCGCCGTCTCTCTTAACGATTTTACAGGCTTCAATGACCGCAAAATCCGGACCGGTTACATGTTCTCCCTTAACGTTGGTGAAGAAACCTTCACGGATCTGCTGTGCCACATGGCTCAGGTGCAAGTCGAAATAGTTGATCTGGCCGGCATTGATTGCTTTTCTCAGTGTACCGTTAGTCTGGTAGGGCATACGGTTTCTGATCCCGTTCACTTCTACCAGTTCGCCATCAATCTGGGAACCTGTGGAAGCGCCCGTCCAGATATCTACCTGGAACGGCGTTTGCTTCATGCGTTCAGCCAGTTCATGCATCGTGATTTTCGGATAGCCGCACGGTGTGAATCCGCTGATCCCCAGGATATCCCCCGGCTGGATCATGGCTGCTGCCGTTTTGCCGTCGCATACTTTGTCCAGCAGTTCTTTAGGCTCGATACGGCTAAGGAATTCACTGTCATTGATGTCGATCATTACTATCATCCTCCCAAAATAAATAAAATATAAAAGCCCGCGGTGACGATTCGTTATTTTTCTCAGTCCGCAGAACCTTTAGCCCGGTAGTCCCCCTCCAAACTTCATCAAAACAGTTCGGAATGAAGGCGCTGTAAAACAACCCTCCGTGGCTCATTACCTTGTTTATTATAGCATACTTTTACGGATAAAGTCCCATAAAGAATGCTTATCCTTTCTCAAAATTCCCTAACAGGGATTATAAATTTTTCCTATTGGACAAATACATTTTTATATGTACTTGGATCCGCATAATTGATTTACTCTGCCGCGCCCCGTCTTTCTTCTGAAACACAAAGCGCAGACAACGCCCAGAAGCAGCAGGAAACCGGGCAGCTGAAAAACGCATAATCTCCGATCCCGTCTATGGCTGCCGACAAAACAAGAAGCATGCCCGATAATCCGAAAAGTTTCATAGTCCCTTTCCCTCTGCGCCAAATCCGCCATGACATCACCCCTTGCCCGAAGAAGAAAAGGAAGTACAAAATGCCGCCGGGAATGCCCACTTCCGCAGGGATATGGATGTACATATCATGGGCGTGGAAAATAACGACATCCGCGTCCTCTATAAAAAAGTTGTACTCCGGATAAGCCAGCCAGTAATTCCCCCAGCCGACCCCAAGCAGAGGATGTTCCTCAATCATGGCGATCGTACTTTCCCACAAAGCCAGGCGAAGTGAAAGCGATGTATCCTCGCCGGAAAAAAGAGAAATAAAACGCTCCGCCACCTGTCCATGGTAAAAAAATAAAATAAGAGGCACCGCCAGAAACACCAGACCGAACCGCTTATCATAAAAGACCGCAAGGCCTAGAACTATCCCTGCCAGACTGATCCATGCCCCCCGGGAATAGGTCAGTGCCAGGCATACGGAAAGAAAAAAAAGAAATCCGGCAAACAGTATTTTTCTCTTATTATTTCTTTCCCCCAGAGCAAAAGGCGCAAACACACTGATAAGCATCAAAAGGTAAGCGCCGAAAAGATTCGGATTCCCCAAGGTGGAAAACATGCGCCGCCGCAGAAGAGGAAACCTCTCGGGATCCACCCATCCTTCGGCATTCAGGTCTCTCGCCATGCATCCCGCATCGGCATACTGTATAAATCCCCAGATGACAACGCAGACGGCACCCGCCAAAAAGACATAAAGCGCTTTCCTCTTTTCTTCCTCTCCCGCAAAGTATGTAGAGATAAGCACATAAAGAAACGCATACGCCAAGGGCAGAAAGCACCAGTTAAAAATAGAAAAAAAGAAGTCTGCCGCACCGGAAACAGATAAAAACGAGCAGACTAAAAAGCCCCCGCCAAACCATCCCCACTTGCCGCCATAATTGACCTTCCGCTTCGTAAGGAATATATCCCCCATAGAAAGCAATGCCGCCGGAACAAGGGCAAAGTAAAAAAGCCAGGAGCTTAGAGGCAGGAGAAATATCGTCAGATAAAGACAGATAAGAATATTCCGTTCACTGCAAATCCGTCTCCCCATCACCATGAGCCTCCTCCTCTTATTTCACTGTTTATAGAAATCATGAAAATACTCTTACCGGCTGTCAGGTGATCAAAAACGATCTGCCGGCTTCTATTCCCGCGATCCGCTTCCGCTGCCGTGCGTCCTTGCGGGATGATAGAGTCTCCACCCGAAAAGGATCGCGCAGATGCGGAGAAGAAGAACCGCGCCAAATCCGCCCCATGACGCATATACAATCCCCGTGAGCGGATACAGGACGCATATGACGATGCCTCCGACAACCGAAGCCATGGCATACACATCTTCATACAACACCACCGGGACTTTCTGCGCCAGCACGTCACGGAGAATACCGCCTCCCACCGCCGTAATGAGCCCAAGCAGAACGGGAAGCACATACCGGTAGCCGGGATAACTGTCAATCGCCGTCATCGCGCCGGTCACCGTGAAAGCGGCAAGCCCTGCCGTATCGGAAACGCGATAAGCAAAAAGGACAAGTTTCCGTCCCCGACGGGGTCCCCGGAAATACCGGAAACCGATGCACACCGCTGCCGCCGTCACTAGCGCGAGTACAATCCCGTCCGGTCCGCGCAGGGCAAAAGGTGGAAATATGCCCGCCAGCACATCGCGGAGAATACCGCCTCCCACTGCGGTCACCACAGACAAGAGCGCAATGCCGAAAACATCCATCCCCCTTGCCAGTCCTACAGTCGCTCCGGAAAATGCAAACGCCACAGTCCCCAGTATTTCAAAAACCGCCCACGTTAAAGACATAGTACACCTTTCTGCATTACATCTGCAGCACGGAAGCAATCAGGCGGATCGTCGTTCCCGTATAAAACTGCGCCAGCGGATTAATAATCCGTCCTATCATGCCGCTGAAAACCAGGAACAGTAAAAGAAGAAAACTGTAACGGTAACTGAAATTGTGGAACGCAAAAGCCAATTTGCCGGGAAGCACCATTTCCAAAATTTTGGAGCCGTCCAGCGGCGGCACGGGAATCAAATTAAAAAATGCGAACCACACATTGTACAGCATAATCCAATAAAGAAATAAATGCCCCGGCTGCCCCGCCGTTAAAAGCCCGAGCTTCATCATCAGCAGCATAATGCACTCCGCCAAAAAACAAATAAGCAGATTCATCCCCGGCCCGGCAAAAGAAACCTTCATCACGCCGCTTCTGAAATTCTTATAATAATTCGGATTGATCTCCACCGGTTTTGCCCAGCCGAAACCGCAGATCACAAGAAGCATAAGCCCCACCATATCCAAGTGAACCAGAGGATTCGCCGTAAGCCGCCCCTGCATGGACGGCGTGGGATCCCCCAGACTGTCCGATACATACGCATGGGCATATTCATGAAGCGCCATGGCAATCAAAAGCGCCGGCGCACGGTAAATCAAAGTACTC
>OLQK01001094.1_pt1 | contig 20108 bp, 13 predicted proteins | sample 1672501 | NCBI WGS metagenome assembly OLQK01 (sample SAMEA3136693, study PRJEB25190) | human gut metagenome | biome: human gut; feature: human-associated habitat; material: faeces | place: Austria | collected 2013 | reverse complement strand
TCTTTTTTCAGTGCCAGAAGCTCTTCATGATTCATTTCGGTATATTTTTTCATAAGTTCCTCCTTTGGCATATGCCTGTTTGGTGTTTCCTCCTCGTATATCTTTTACATTTTAGTATGCTAAATTGTGGGTTGTCAAGTGTTTTTAACTATTTCAGGAGTTCCGGCTTCCTGTCATCTGACCATAACGTGGTTACAAATCAGATTTTGAGCTGTAACTTCGAAACTGCTCCGGTGTAATTCCCTGTGTTTTCTTAAACACACGGAAAAAATACTTCACATTTTCATATCCCACAGCCTGGGAAATCTGGTACATTTTCTTATCTGTGTTTTTCAAAAGTTCCTTTGCATGGCTGATCCGCACCTGGTTAATATAATCTACAAAGCTGATTCCGTTTCTCGCCTTAAAAGCAGAACTTAAGTAGCTTCTGTTCAGCCGGAACAGGGACGCCACAAACTCCTGTGTCAGATCTTTTTCATAATGAAGGTCAATGTAATTTTTTACATTTTCCAGAACATCTTTTTCGGAATAAAATCCTGCACATTCAAAAGCAAGTGTCATATTTTTGAAAAAGCGGTTAAAATACTCTTCCAATTCCTCAAAACTGAAGATAAAATTCAAATTATTTATTAAATTCAGACTGGTTGCAGTACTCCTGTGGACCTGCATATCCCGTGGCAGAGATTTTTTCAGAATTTCCGCGATTTCCAGACAATAATCCTTTGCGTCCTTTAATCTGCAGTTTTCCACTCTGGCAAAATAATGAAACAATTCCGGGAAAACCCGCTCCACCTCTTTTGTTTTTCCAGATTCTGCCAGAAACAGAAAATTCTCCAGTTTGTTCCATTCTAGTACACAGTTTTTCCCATTTTCCTCTTCCCAGAATATATAGTTTTCTTTGATATTCAATGTTTTCTGATTCAAAGCCTGGGTTGTTTCCAGAAAACTGTCGTGAAGCTCCAGAAGAGACTGGTGTTCCCTGCTGATTCCATAGAAAGGATGTATTCCAACGCTTTCAAAAAAGCTGTCCAGAATTTCCTTTATGCCTGTAATCTGTTCTTTTTCCTGAAACAAAATGAGAAAAAGCATGTTCTCCGTATTGTCCCGGGTGAGAATAACACTACTCCCTTCCATATCGCGCATGGAAAGAAATTCTGCCAGTGCATTTTCGTTCATTTTCTGTGAAAGGGTCACAGTCATCAGTACATAACTGCCTTTTTCCTGTAATCTTAAAAGCTTCCTGGAACTAAGTCCTGAAATATCCTGTCCGGTTCCAAACAAGACATTTCGAATAATCTGTCTGTCATATTCATATTTCAGGCTTTCTTTTTCTACCTCATCCATGGTTATACGCTCCTGCTGGATCTGTCGGCTTTTCAAAAGCTCTATAGCTTTATCTACTGCACTCCACAAAATTTCTTTACGAAAGGGCTTTACAATGTAATCCAGAGTATTTGCCCGAAGTGCTTCCTTTGCATAATCAAAATCCTTATATCCACTGATCACAATAATGTATTTTTCCGGATACTTGGTGGACAGCACAGGCAGAAGACTTGTTCCGTCCATAATAGGCATTTTCATGTCTGTGATTATAAAATCAGGATCCTTTTCTTCAATCAGTTCCAGCGCTGTTTTTCCGTTTGAAGCCTGGGCAACGCACTCTATATCCGGATAATTTTCCAGTTTCTTCAGGGTTCCACGCCTGATCAGCGGCTCATCATCAATCACTATATATGTATACATAATATCCCCTCCTTCCTTATCCCTCATTCTCTTCTACTTCTGGAATACGAATCTGCACCGTAGTTCCGTTTCCAGGTTCACTTATAATCGTAAGCCCGTAACCATCCCCATAATACAGCCTGATACGGGAATTGATATTTTTCAGCCCAATGCTTCCGTTATCCCTCTGATTCAGTTCACGGAATCTTGGTTTTTCCTCAAGAAGCTTTTGCAGACGTTCCAGAACCTCCGGCTCCATACCTACACCGTCATCCTGAACCTGGAAACAGAGAATTCCTGCCTCTTTTTTAGCAGTCAGACAAATGGTACTTCCTGCATTACAGTGAAGCAATCCATGATACAGGGCATTTTCCACCAATGGCTGAAGAATCAGCTTCAGAATTTTACAGGAAAGCAGTTCTTCTGGTACCTCCATCTGAAAACAAAACGCATTGTCAAAACGAATCTGCTGGATTGCAACAAAGTTCTGCACATGAGCCAGTTCTTTTTTCAGTGGTACCAGTGCCCCCTTGGTCTTGATGCTATAGCGGAACATATCACCAAGTGCCAGCGCCATAGTGGAAATATCTTCAGAGCCTTCAATTTCTGCCAGACTGTTGATTGCCTCCAGAGTATTATAAAGAAAATGTGCATTGATCTGGGACTCCAGAGCTTTCATCTGGGTATCCATAAGGATCATTTTATTTTCATATTCGGATTTGATGTAATGGTTATTTTCCTCCAGCATGGTGCGATACTGATTATATAAAGTTCCAATCTCGTCTGTGCGGTTCAGATAGGGGGATTCCATAATTCTGTGCTTTTCCCTGGAATGAGCCATAATGTGGCTCAACGCCGTAATGGGCTGTGTCAGGTACCTTGCCAGAAAATAAGAAAGAACAATAAACATGACAAAAAATACCACCAATGCTGACAGCATCAAAGAAAGGGTCACACGGAAATCTGCTGCCAGGCTTGCCTTGTCAAAAACAGCCCGCAAAGTCACTCCTTCCCCTGCGATTTCTCTTTCATATTCAATCTTCTGCTCCTCTTTTTTACTGTCAGAAGAGCCACTTTGATACAGCACTTCTCCCTCTCTTTCAATGACAAATTCCGTTGCTTCCGGAAGCACGTTCACCGTATCAAGGGAAAAGATTTCAGATGCACAGTTTATATACAAAACTCCCAGAAATTCCCTGGAGTATACATCATATATACACATGGAAAAAGAAATGGAAGGGGTATCATTCAGAAGATAATCTCTGTTTTTTACTCCGTCTACATATATTTTCCCCTCCAGCTTTAATGTATTTTCATACCATTCTTCTCCCGTTGGTTCATAGTCGCTACGCACATCTACACCGTTTCCGTATCCCTGTCCAAGTACAGCTCCTGATGGGGTAAATATAAAGATTCCATTAATATTTTCTGTGGAGAAAACAAGGTTCTGAAAAATATATTTCATCCTCCGGTTTGCTTCATAAATGTCCCGGTCATTGTATGCCCCATCCGGTGATGAAAACTTGTGAAGTGCCTGCAAAATTGTTTCTTCATTAGGCGAAGTATACTGTACAAGCTCCAGAATATGCTGCATATCCTGAAAGACAGAATCTGTTTCTTTCACCGCCTGTTCCATAATATTGGATGAGGTATCTGCGATTTGTGCATTGGATAATTTCGTATAATGAGTATAGGCAATATAGGAAAAAAGAAGCAGAGGCACAACTGCCAATGCGGAAAAAATGAGAAAAAAACGGTATTTCAGCTTCATAGGATAATCCTCTTTTTTTCTGCTTATATAGATTTATAAATCTGTAGTTTACAATCTGTCACGTACAATTTATACTTGTAATATCATACCACACCTTACGAAAATTGGATAGAGAAAGGATATAACATGAAACATTCTGTTCCTCTTTTTTTATCTGTTATGCTCACCGGAACTCTGCTTTTTGGTACTTCTTCTGTTCTTGTACAGGCTGGAACATCTGGTTCTGAAGATACAAAAACTTCCGAAAAAACAAGGATCACTTTCATGGTCAGCGGTACAGGAAATTATGCACAGACTCAAAAACAAAGCCTGGAAGAACAGCTCCTTGATGATTTTCCTGATATTGAGATTGCAGTAGAAGCTTATCCGGAAGAGCAATATTACAGCATTTTAAATACCAGACTCAGCATGGGAGAAGGCCCTGATTTCTTTAATATACAGCCTTATTTTGCTGGTCCAAATGCAGTACAGAAACTTGCACCTGCCGGTTATCTGGTTCCCCTTGAAGACCTTCCTGTGATCCAAAGTGCAGATCCCCAGAATCTGGAATCCGTAAGCTGGAACGGACACGTATACTCCATGAACCGTTTTTCCATGATCCTTTGTACTTATTACAATAAGACAATTTTTGATCAGCTTGGGCTTAAAATTCCTCAGAACTGGCCTGAATTTCTGACTGTCTGTGAGCAACTGAAAAATGCAGGAATCACCCCTGTAATTTCTGGAAACAAAGATTCTTATGCCCTTCAGTTCGGGCTTTATCAGATTGCTGCAAATCAGGTTTATTCAGCCAATCCAGATTTTAACCAGCAGTTATCTGACGGTACAACTGCCCTGACAGATCCCGGAACCTGGGACAAAGTAATCGATCAGTACCTGCTTCTTTATAAAAATAATTATGTTCAGGAACACTCGCTTACCATGAGTTCGGAGGAATCTCTCCAGAGATTTATGAATGGGGAAGCGGCTATGATTTTCAGCGGTAATTTCAACTACTCCACTCTGAAAGCTGCAATGGGGGAGGATGTTCTTGGAGCGTTCCCTCTGCCTGCCAATGATGAGGGACAGCCTATTTACACCGTTGTTTCCAAAAGCGGTGGAACTGCTGTTTATTCCGGAAGCCAGCATATTGACCTTTGCAAAAAAATATTCGAAAAACTTTATCAGTCAACGGGTTACATGGCCTCCAGTGAAGATCCGATCTGGGATATTTTTTATTCTCTTGAACAGGAAGGGCATTATACTATTAACTGTAACCAGGGCTGGAAAGGAGATGTGGAGTGGGCACTGGAAGACGGAGTTTCCCAGAAGATCGGCGGTGCACCATTTTCCGTGAATTATATCACCGCGCAAATGCAGGAAGCCTACGAAAATGGTTAAGATAAGTCTTAAGCCATTAAAAAGAGATCCAGACCTAAAAATTGTATACCAAATAAAAATCAAAAAGATACCCTCCGTTTATTATAATAAACTTATCAAGCAAATAAACGGAGGGTATTTATGAAAAAAAGAAATTTAGTTCTGAAAAAAAGCGTTACTTTTGCCCTGACCGCAGCAATGGCTGGAACCAGCCTTGCAGGAGCACTGCCTGTTATGGCAGCTGAAGATAACGCCAAAAGTATTGTGGCCCTTACTACCGACGGACTTACCAATCCAATCGGGGTAGACACAGCCACACCTGTTTTCACCTGGCAGATGGAATCTTCCAAAACAGGCGCAAGCCAGAGTGCTTACCAGATCACTGTAATGGATATGGACGGCAATACCATCTGGGACAGCGGTGTTGTAGAAAGCGGCGAATCCACAAACATTAAGTACGAAGGCGATGCTCTGCAGCCCAAAACAGAATATCAGTGGAAGGTTGCTGTTACTGATGAAGATGGAAGTACCTGGGAGTCTGAAGTAAACACTTTTGAAACATCATTCCTTGATACCACCTACGATTCCTGGGGTGATGCAAAATGGATCGGCTCTTCCAAGAAAAATCTGGATGCTACTGCTGCCAATCTCTTTGACATGCATGTAAATGTAACTATCCCGGAAGGAAGCACAAAAGCATCTGTTATCCTTGGTGCCAATGATTTCCGCCTTCAGAATAAGGCTATGAATGTATGGAACAAGGAAAATGAAAACTATTTCCGTTATGAAGTAGATATTTCAGACCCGGAAAATCCAAAACTGAATATTTATGTAGTTGGTATGCCAGCTGCAGTGAATGAACTGGATAAAAATGGCGAACCGGTTATGGTAGAAAGCTGGGGCGGACTTGTTCCTTCTATTGTTGGACAGGAAGAAGAAAACCCGGCCGATGAGCCAGATACTGTTATTGCTATTCCGGCAGAAGTATTTGAAGGAAAATCTGTAAACGATCCTATCACTTTACGTATCTGGACCAATCAGTGTAACCAGGTAAGTGCTTCCATGAACGGCGTAGATGTAGATTCTGCCCGTCAGTTAAATCCACTTGGCGGTGACCACAACTCCAACACATTTCCTAATCTGAATTCCATCGGTTTTGCTGTAAATGCAGGAGAAACCGCTTATTACAACGGTCTTTGCGTTGATTTGTACGGTGATAATGATGACAATGTTGTTCTTTTTGACAAAACAACAGGTGCAACTTACAGCATCTTCGAAGGTCTTGATGGAGTCACTGTAGATTCCGAAGAGGATAAGATCACTGTAGAAGGCGGTGAAAATGGAACTCTTGTTTATGCAGATCCTTCTGACGGTGCTTCTCCTATGGTAAGAACACAGTTCTCCACAGAGGAAAAAGAAGTTGCAAGTGCCAGAATGTATGTAAGTGCACAGGGTACTTATGAAATGTTCATTAATGGAGATAAAGTGGGTAATGGCCTCTTTAATCCCGGAAATGAAGAATATTCCACCTATATGCCATATCAGGTTTATGATGTTACCGATATGCTGCAGACAGGCGACAATGCCATCGGCGTTCAGATGGGCCAGGGCTGGTGGAGCGGCGAACTGAACTACACCACCGGTGATTACAACTATTATGGACCATATCAGGCAGTTATGGCTCGTATGGATATTACATATACAGATGGAACAACTGATACAATTGTGACAAATGAAGACGACTGGTCTGTTTCCACTGAAGGTCCTGTAAAATCTGAATCCCATTACAATGGTGAAAGATATGACGAGCAGACGGCTGAAGAGTACGAAGGCTGGGCAACAACCGATTATACAGAGTCAGAAGACTGGGAAAAGCCGGTTGTACATGAGCCGAGAATGAATGATTTCAGCTTTGTAGTCCGCTATGACGAAGAAGCAACTGTTGTAAAAGAACTGGATGTAAAAGAAGCTCTCGGCGAGTCTAAGGAAGGCTCCGGATCTTACATCTACGATATGGGTGAGAACGTAATCGGTGTTCCACACATTACAATTCCTGCTGACTATGTAGATCCAGGCAGCACTGTTACTGTCCGTTATGCAGAAATTCTTTATCCAGATCTTCCAGAGTATCAGGAGGACGGACTTGTTGGTACCATGATGGTTGAAAACCTGCGTGCAGCTCTTTGTACAGACTTCTTCATCGCAGGCGAGGGCGACCAGGAATTTGAGCCGCACTTTACTTTCCACGGATACCGTTACATTGAAATCAGTGGATTAAAGAAAGAACTTCCGGCTGAAAATATTAAGACAGAGGTTATCTCTTCTGTAAATATGACAGCAACCTATGACAGCTCCAATGAGAATGTAAACCGTCTGTTTAAGAACGTACAGAACTCCCAGACAAGTAACTTCCTTTCCCTGCCGACGGACTGCCCGCAGAGAAATGAGCGTCTTGGATGGACAGGCGATGCACAGGTATTTTCCATGGCAGCATCTTACAATGCAGATGTTTACAATTTCTACAGAAACTGGCTGAAATCTCTTCGTGCTGTTCAGCGTAGAGATGGTTCCCTTCCGGTATATGCTCCTACAGCTGAGCCGAAACAGGACGAAATGGTCGGATTTGGATTCTCCGGTGTTTCATGGGATGCAGCTCTTACTGTTATTCCTTATAACATGTACATGCAGACTGGCAACCCGATCATCATTGAGGATAACATCGAAGCAATTGACCAGTATCTTGATTACCTTGACAACAACGATATGAGTGAAGAGTTTACACACCTTACCAGCAAAACCGGTATTCTTGCTGACTGGCTGTCCGTTGATTCTACAGACGCAGGCCTTATTAACAACGCAGTTTATGTATACCTGATCGGTCTTGCAAGAGACATGGCAGAGGTTGTTGGCAACACAGAACTTCATGACAAATATGCAGCACAGTATGATCTTGCAAAAGCTGAGTGGAATGCTTGCTATGTAGAGGCAGATACAGGAAGACCTTACACTAAGGCCACTACAGACGATGACGGCAACGAACTTGACGAGCCAGAGATCACATACTATGACACAGAAGCAGCTTATGCTACACCTCTTCGTTATGGCGTATTCAGCGAAGAAAACGAAGCAAAAGCAGTTGAAAACTATGTAGAAACTGTAAAAGCAGCTGGCTATACCATTACTTCCGGATTCTCCGGAACTCCAAACCTTGTTCCTGTACTGACCAAATATGGTTACACAGAAGATGCTTACAAACTGTTTGAACAGACCGATTATGCATCCTGGCTGTATCCGGTAACACAGGGCGCAACCTCTGTCTGGGAGCGTTGGAACTCTTATACTGTAGAAGGTGGATTTAACGGTAACAACTCCATGAACTCCTTCAACCACTTCTCCCTTGGTGCAATTTCCGAGTGGATGATGTCTTATCAGCTTGGTATTACAAGAGAGGACGGCGAAGCTGGATACAAGAGCTTTGTATTACAGCCAACTGTAGGCGGTACCTTTACTTATGCAAATGGTTCCTATGAATCCAATTATGGAACAATCTACAGTGGATGGACTGCAAAGGACGGCGCTATGGAAACTTATACTGCTACTGTTCCGGCAAACACCACTGCTACCCTTTACCTTCCAATCTCCCAGGAGCAGGCAAATGCCACAACAGCTCCAGAGGGTGCAGAATTTGTAGAAATGACAGAGCATAACGGAACCACCTGTGCAGTTTACACTCTGCAGGCAGGAAGCTATGAATTTACAATTGGCGCATAAGGAAACAACAGCTTAAGCGGTAAACATAATTACTACCATGGAAGCTCCGCTGGGAGCTTCCTGAAAAAAACGCTTTATACATAAAAATATCCCATGAGAATTGTCTGCTGATATATCTTTCAGGCAACAAATCTCATGGGATATTTTTTATTTCGTATTTTTTCAAAAATTTACAACTGCGGATGTATTCTTTTTATTTCGCTTCCCATCTTCCGGAAGCACCGCAAGGCAGTACCAGTCCATTTGACTTCACCGGGAGTCCGATCTCCTGGGAATCCACATGCCCATTATATTTCCTCATTTCTGTAGCCAGCATGTAAGTAAGCACTGCTGGTGCAAGTCCTGTGGTGTAGGAGTTGATCAGGAAAAATAAGGGATCGTCACTTAAAATCTTTGTGCAAAGTTTAACAAGTGGATGAATAGCATCCTCGATTTTCCAGATTTCTCCCTTTGGTCCTCTTCCGTAAGAAGGCGGATCCATGATAATCGCATCATAATGATTTCCACGGCGAATCTCGCGCTCTACGAATTTCACACAATCGTCAACCAGCCAGCGGATAGGAGCGTCAGCCAGCCCACTTGCTGCTGCGTTCTCTTTCGCCCATGTGACCATTCCCTTAGACGCATCCACATGTGTTACAGAAGCTCCTGCCGCTGCCGCTGCAAGAGTAGCTCCTCCGGTATAAGCAAACAGATTCAGAACTTTAACAGGTCTGCCTGCGTTACGGATTTTCTCACTGAACCAGTCCCAGTTTACAGCCTGCTCCGGGAAAAGTCCTGTATGCTTGAAACTAAAAGGTTTCAGATGAAAGGTCAGATCCTTGTAATGAAGGTCCCACTGCTCTGGTAGATCAAAAAACTCCCACTCACCGCCGCCTTTGGAGCTGCGGTGATAATGTGCGTTCATCTTACGCCATCCCGGTTCTGTTTTGGGCGTATCCCAGATTACCTGCGGGTCCGGACGGACAAGAAGATATTTTCCCCATCTCTCCAGCTTTTCTCCACAGGAAGTATCAATTACTTCGTATTCTTTCCAGCCATTTGCTATCCACATCTTATTGTTTACCTCATTTTCTATTTCTCGTATCAAGTGTTTGGAATATACTAAATTATCTGATAAATCAGTATATTCTGATTACTTATGGTTTTCCTGTTTAAGGTTTTGCTTTCTTATGATAGCAGAAAACTGTATCTCCGTCAATTTTGTTCGTCTTTAAACCTTACTTTATAGGGAAAAAATGTTACTGCCCACTTCGTTCACAGCAACACGCCTCGCGGAACATTACCTGTGAACCGTGACAAAAAAATGCCCAAAAACTCCTCGTTCTTTTTTCAGATTTTTCCCATTGAATGAACATTTTTTTCGCATTATAATCACATTAAAAAGGAGCGTGATACATATGTCAGAAAATACAAATAATAAACTGCCCTACACCTGCACTTCTGCCTATGACCGTGAAGCATGTAAAGGCTGTGTCTGTTCCACCTGTTATGAACAGGAGTTCTGTGACCGCTGCAGCAGCTGCGAGAAACAGGCAAAGCGCAAGGAACACTGTAATGCATATGAGGGGGCTTATAATTACTGATTTTCCATGTTATAAAATCCCTGAAGCCTGCCAAGAAAGAATCCTACTTGCAGGATTCTCCGCCTACGGCGGGTCGCCTTGAGCGACATTTACCTTTCTGCAAGATGTGCGTCACAATTTGTTGAAATAATGAAAAAAGTTAAAAAATATTCTTCCTTAAATGCACAAAACGGATATACAGTTTTTTCTCATCAACTGTACATCCGTTTTTTAAAGGGTCTTTCCAATTTTTAATTATTTGATTTTCAGCAGCCAGCCTTTGCTGCCTTCTCCTGCTGTCTTTCTTCCCACAGCTGATCTGCTCTTTCCTTCCAGCATGCTGCATATTTATCGCATTTTCCGCAAAGATGATCTGCACTCTCCGGGGACTGCAGGTCTGTAGATTTGGCACCAGTCTCTTCTACCAGTCTGCGTAAGATTTCCGGGTTCTCCAGCATTGGACATGGGCGGAACATGTTCTCGTTAAATGGCTGATTATCGTGGTAAGCCTGGAAAATCGGGCTCTTCAGCGCATCCAGAAGAGACGTATCTTTGATATTGCAGTTTGAATAATGGATAAATACGCAAGGCTCCACATCGCCATTTGCATTAATATGCAGATAATGTCTTCCTCCTGCAATACATCCATGTACAAACTCTGCATCGTTCTGGAAATCAAGTGTAAAGATAGCCTTTGTGCTTCTGTACTCACGGATTGCACGGTACATTTTCTCACGCTGATCCGGTGTAAGCAGAAGCTCCGGTGAAGCATCGTTACCTACTGGCATATAATGGAAGAACCATGCAAATAATGCACCGCAGTCAACCAGTTTATCAAAATACTCTTCACTGCTTACGCTGTCCACATTGGCACCTGTATAGCAGGTAGAAACACCAAATGGAAGTCCTCTGTCTTTTAACAGCTTCATTGCATGCATAACTTTCTGATAGATTCCTTCACCACGGCGTCCGTCGTTTGCCTCTTCAGAACCCTCAAGACTGAATGCAGGAACAAAGTTCTTTACTCTTAAGATCTCATCACAGAATTCCTCATCAAAAAGAGTACCATTTGAGAAAGAAAGGAATTCGCAGTCCGGATGCATTTCACAAAGCTTAATCAGATCTTTTTTACGGACTGTCGGCTCACCACCTGTGTAAATATACATATAAACGCCAAGCTCTTTACCCTGTCTGATAATAGAATCAATTGTATCCAGATCCAGGTTCAGTTTGTGACCATATTCTGCTGCCCAGCATCCTGTGCAGTGCAGATTACAGGCACTGGTAGGATCCAGAAGGATTGCCCACGGAACGTTGCAGTTGTTCTCTTTTGCAACTTCTTCCTGTCTTGCACTTCCCTTCAGGCTGGCATTTACAATAAAGTTCTGGAAAAATGTCTGACGTACTCCCGGATCAAGCTGATACAGGTTCATAATCAGTTTAAACCAGTTGCTGTTTTTATCCTGGATAGCATTACGGATTGCATCCCTCTGACTTTTATACCAATTCTCCGGGGTGAAAGTATCCACCAGATCCATCAGCTTCGGAATGTTTGTCTCCGGATCTTTCTCCAGATATTCTAATGCTTTTGTTACTGCACCTTCCATGGCGGCCTGTTTTGCCTTATCAATCAGTTTCATAATACTCCTCCTTTGTTTAAGCTATGATACAAATCCTGCGAACATGTATTTTTACAGGATCTATGTCTTTCATTTAAAATTAAAATTTACTCTCTGTTAGTTCTTCCTCATAAACCACATTGTTTCCTTCTCTTGTCCTGACCGTATAGATTACTACACATAGTTTCAGGATTCCTTCCAGAAGAAATGCCGCACCTGTAAAAATCACAGTCAGCTTTGCGCCTCCGGGTGGATCAATGAGAAGGATCATTCCAAATACACCTGTAACAATGGCAATTATAAGAATTCCCCACCAGAGCTTCAGTCCAAATCGCTTTGCCTCTACTGACATCTGGATCCTAAGCAGTGCATCCATCAGGATCAGCAGGCCAAAGATCACGAAAATCAGCCGGATAATGAATTCTCTTCTTATCAGAATCAAAGCTCCCACAGCAATCATAAGAATTCCAAATCCCAGGTCAAACTGAAAAGCCAGACAATAGAAGTCCCGGGAAAAATACCCGATAATCTTAATGATTCCATCTGCAATAAATAAAGCTCCTGCAATTATACAGATCATTTTCATGGAGCCTTCCGGATTTATCATCAGAAAAATTCCAAGTATACAGAATATAGCAGCCATTACAATATACCCATTCCGTGCTATTTTCAAAGTTCCAAACGAATTCATACAGATTCTCCTTTCTGCCATTCTCGCTTTTCATAACCCATATTATAATGAGAATTTTTCCCAAAAGAAACGGACAAAAAAAGGATCGTGTCCAAAATTCAGACACAATCCTCTATTTGTCTAATTTCTTATCAAATACCCTGGGCGTATGCTGCAGTTACATGATTTTCAGCAGGGCCGGTTTGGTACCGGCGGCATTTTCCAGAGTTTTCTCAAAATTATTACCGTGCAGCTGTCTTAACCGTCCTGCATATTCAACCAGATCGTAGGACATCCTGTGATCCAGCCAGTCCAGAATTACACCAGTCATCACACATTTATAAAAATGCATCAGCACTTTCATATCTTCTTTTTCCATGATTTCTTTTTCGAAATTATGTGCTACGTACTGATTCACAATATACTGGCACATTTTGTCCAGGGCACTGGTAAAGGTTTCTCTTTGAATGGAGCAGTAAATATGCAGCATGGCCTTTTTATTCACTCCAATCTGGTTCACCAGCACCTCCAGGCAGTCCAAAAAGGAATCTACCTCAACCGGACGCGAAAAAGCCTTGTCAACATCACGGAGAAGTGCATATTCCACCACATCTGAAATATCCCGAAAATGATAGTAAAATGTATTTCTGTTCACACCGCAGCGCTCTACAATATCCTTAACGGTAATCTTCGCAAGCGGTTTCTCATTAAGCAGCTCAAATAATGTTTTTATAATGATTTCTTTTGTAAAACCAGACATTTTCTCACCCATTGCCATAAAAGCTTGTTAAGTTATTGACACAGATTATGCCACAAACTTGAAAAAAAAGCAAGCTATGACATTAATTTCTGAAACTGCCTCATTTCCTCCGTTACATCTCTGACTGCACCGTAGTACATCTGGTGTCCATCCTGTTCTCTTAGGAAAAACGCCTTTATATTAATCCAGATATACTGCCCGTCCTGTTTTTTTCGTCTCACGATTCCCTGTGCGCCTTCTGCCAGACGCATAGATGCACGCTGAAAAATATCCCGCATTTTGTCACGGTCATCCTGATGGATTTCGTTCAGAACTTTAACATTCTCTGCCAGATCTACAGGGTCCTGTCCGATAAGAATACAATATTTGTCATTTACCTGAAGCAATTCCACATTATCTTTATATACATCATAAATAGCAATAGGACCAAGAATATTATTCAGGATGCCTTCACTTGCCAGCTCTGACTGAAACAGTTCCTTAAAACGTACATGCTCGATCTTACGCGCCTGAATCCCACGGTAGTCCACTTTTTCGGAATCCAGAAGAAGTGTTTTTATTTCTTCTACAGGAAGTGGCTTGTAGAAAAAGTATCCCTGTCCATAAATACATCCCATGTTCAGAAGATAATTGATCTGATCCTTTGTCTCCACACCTTCTGCAATCATGCGAAGCCCCATAATATTGGCCATTCTGGTAACAGCTTCCAGAATTCCCATTCCTTTTCCCATAGTGCTCTCATCCATTTTCAGGAATTTCATGTCGATTTTCAGCACATCTACATTCACATCCTTTAGCATGTTTAAAGAGGAATATCCACTGCCGAAATCATCCATAAGCACTGTAAAGCCGGCATTTCTAAGCTTCTCCGCTACTCCTGTAATGACCTTATATTCTTCTACATAGGCACTTTCTGTAATTTCCAGTTCCACGTATTCCGGTGGAAGTCCATATTTTTTTACCAGTTTTTTGAAGTGTTCTACAACGTCAATTGCATAAATATCCACGCTGGATACATTTACAGAAATAGGAATTACTTTATGGCCGTCCCTGATCCATTCCTGAAGTGTCTGACAGACCTGCTCCCATACTTTTTTATCCAGAGCCGTAATCAGCCCATTGCTCTCCATTACCGGAATAAAATAGCCCGGTGATACAATTCCCTTTTGGGGATGGTTCCAGCGGACCAGAGATTCCAGGCCCACAATTTTGCCTGTATTCAGATTGCACTTTGGCTGAAGATAGTAGATAAACTCGTTTCTCTCCAGTCCTGCCTGCACTTCTGCAAGAAGCACATGATTATTCTCAAGCCGGGTTTTCATTTCCTGACTGTAATAAGCCGATCTTACTGCATAATTTCCCTTCACTGTCTCCTGTGCAAGAGCTGCCCGGTCATACATCAAAGCTGCACTAAGCCAGATATCATCAATTACATATAAGCCAAAAGCCGGAAGGAATCCGGTATGCCCGCCATATGCACGCACAAAACCTGTGATTCTTCTTTGCAGTTTATCCAGAATTGCAGGATCATTTGGCAAGACCATAGCAAAATCGTCACCGCCCATATAGCCTGCAAGGCCTCCTACCTCCTGGCGCATGCTCTTAAGATGCTCTCCGATTTCTTCCAAAAGCCTGTCTCCGGCCTCCTGTCCGTACCACTCGTTAAACAGCTTAAAATGTTCAATATCTATGGTCACAAGGCAGTATTCCCCTGGCGAAGTATCGTTTATCTGCAAAAACGCCTCCGTTTGTTTAAAAAAAGGCTCTCTGGAAAAAAGACCTGTCAGCCGGTTCTTCTCGTCCCTGCCTGTACTCTTTCTTCCCATCAGCTCTTTTTTCATATCTACAAAGCGGCAAAGCTCATCCAGCTCCTTTTCTTCTATATCACTGGCAAGGATTACATGACATCCCTTGGCCCCCGGCCATGTAATTTCACCGGTATTGATTTTCAGCCATCTTTGCTGATCCTCATTGTAGAACATATCGGTCTTTCTTTTTTTGTGCGCCAGCGGACAGTTCCTGCATGGCTGATCATGTCCTCTGAATTCCTGATAACAGACTCCCCCAAGTCTTAGTTCCGGAAATTTCTCTGACAGACCCTCACTTACATATTGAAGTCTGTACTCTTCATCAATTATGTATGTATTTGTTTTGCTGCACCTCTCCCGTTTCATATACACTCTCTTCCATTTTTATATGATAAAAATCCCCATTTTTATTCATTATAAGTCATTCTCTGCCAATCCGCAACACTGCAATATGCGAAACTTTTTCTTTTTTTGGGGTCATTGTGTTGCATTTTATGATTCTTTCTTTTACACTCATATTTGTTTGAAACAGGCTCGAACACACTCTAAAGAAATTCTTAAGATTTTACCCCTTTCATCTTAAAAATTGTCTGATACCTTATAAATCACAGGGGAGGTGAAAGAAAGTGGCAGCAATTCTTGTATGCGATGATGACAGAGAAATCGTAGAAGCCATCAGCATTTATCTGGAACAGGAAGGATACCGTATCATGAAGGCCTATGATGGCATACAGGCTCTTTCTATTCTGGAAAAAGAACAGGTGGACCTGCTGATTATTGACGTTATGATGCCAAAGCTTGATGGCATCCGTGCAACTTTAAAAATCCGGGAAGAACATTCTCTTCCAATTATCATTCTTTCTGCTAAATCAGAGGATGCAGACAAAATCCTGGGATTAAATGTAGGCGCCGATGATTATGTAACCAAGCCCTTCAGCCCGCTGGAGCTGATTGCCCGGGTTCGCTCCCAGCTTCGAAGATACACACAGCTTGGTGCAGCAGTTTCCAATTCAAGCCAGCATGTTTATACAACTGGCGGTCTGATGGTAAACGATGAGCGAAAGGAAGTCCAGGTGGACGGCGAAGTGGTAAAGCTTACGCCCATTGAATACAATATTCTGCTTCTTCTCATAAAAAATCAGGGACGGGTATTTTCCATCAATCAAATTTATGAAAATATCTGGAATGAAGAAGCAATTGCGGAAAATAACACAATTGCCGTACATATCCGGCATATCCGGGAAAAAATAGAGATTAATCCAAAAGAGCCCAGATACCTGAAAGTGGTATGGGGACTGGGATATAAAGTTGAGAAAATAAAGGGGATCCTATAATATGAAAAAGAAAAAATGGTACTGCAGCCCTCTCACCAAGGGAATTCTGCTGGTCTTGCAATATGTGTTTCTCGGAACTGCTATTTTTAGCGGGCTTTTCTTCCTGGCACTTGAAATCCAGGGTGGACTTAGACTTTCCGATAATACCGGCAATTATTTTGATTCAAGTTCTTTTACAAATACCTTTTATAATAATACCTGGGATATTATGCATGCTGTTTCCGGAGTTCTTGGCACATCGGGAACAAGTACGGAATCAAATGAAATTACAGATTTTTCTTCATTGAAAGATACGGATGTAATCGATATTGATGAAGTTTTGAATAACAAAACAATAACTGGAAAAAATACTTCAGGTCTTGCCTATTCACTTGATGATCTGAAAAACTGGGTCAATATCACCGATTATGATGCGGATGACGGACAGCCTATTGTAGTCTGCCTTACAAGTGATTCCTCTGATAATACTTCCCAGCTTTCCAGACACTATTACCGTGCAGATGATTTTTTGAAAAAATTAGATACCGGAGAATTTTCCCTTACTCTGAATCCTGACAGCTACCAGTATTCCAACATGTATTCAGATTATTATGCAGCTGATGAGGAAGATTTTTTTCAGGAAATAAAAGAGGAGATTCGTTACGGTACTCTGGATGAAGAATTTGCTTCTGGAATTCATGTTCAGTCTGTAAATACAAAGGATGGAACAACTCTTTATGATTACATTTATTCCTATCAGGGTTATAATCTGACGGAGCATTTTGCCCCGGAAGGTGCCGACAGTATTCTTGACATTTTAAATACAAACGCATATTGGAACGGACATATTGAGGATGCGTTTACCGGGCTTTCCTCCCTTCTTTCCAAAATAGAATTTCTGGATGAAGAGGAACAGGTATTGGACAGTTACTCTTTGGATGCTTCTAATATGACTTACCTGTATATTAATGAAGATGCTGGAAAAGTTATTTCCAATGATGATGAACTGGTAAACAACGAATTAAAATATACTGATAATAATTTAAGCGATTCCTCCACAGATGCTGTAGATTATTATACGATGCTTCAGAGTATTTTAAGTAAAAAAAGCAATCTTTCTTATATTTTGATTCAGGCAAAACCGGAAAGCTTCACCAGTAATCTAAAATCTCTTACAGATTATCATTTTGGCCTCTGGGGCTCTGGCATCACCTCCAGTTCCTGGCAAAGTGCAGCGCAAACCCTACTGCCCCGGGTAAACGATAACTACATTTTTGCAGCTTATGTGGATCAGGATCTTTTACATAATGATGCTTTTACTGTTGGCAAAACTGTTTTTGATTCCTATTCCGGTTTTATGAAACCTGTCTTTTTCCTTTGCATACTATCTGTTTTACTTTTCCTTATTGCTCTTATATGGCTTACTGTAGCTGCAGGACGAAGTAATGCAGATGAAGAACTTCACCTTTGTTTTTTTGATCGCTGGTACACAGAAATTTCTGCAGGACTTGTCTTGCTTTTCTGCTTTCCGGTACTGCTTATGATCTCACGTTTAGTCCCTCTTGCTTCTTACCAGATAGAACGGCTTCATTATACCTTAATGGATAACTATCTGTTTCTTCCTCTTTTAGGGATTGGCAGTTATACTTTATTCTGGTTCCAGATTGGTTATCTTAGCCTGGTAAGAAGAATAAAAAGCAAAAGCCTTTGGAAAAACAGCCTGCTTCGTAAAATTCTCCATTTTCTTTGGAAAGTGCTGTGTAAAATTTCTTTGAAATTTCATGAATTGGGCGATTTTTATTCCAGAAATACCGCAAGCAAAGTAAAAGCAACTGTTGCTTTTTTGGGATTTATTTTACTTAAATATATTTTCTGCGTAATTCTTCTGAACAGCGGAGCAATGCTTTTATTCTTCAGCCTTCTTGTGGATCTTGGCATTTTGTTTTTTGTCATTAGAAGTGCAGCTCACAGGGATATCCTGATAACTGGCCTGAAAGAAATTTCAAATGGAAATCTACAGTATAAAATACCTTTGGAACGCCTTTTGGGTGATGAAAAAATTATGGCAGAATATATCAACAATATTGGAAGCGGACTGGATGCTGCCGTAGAAAACAGTGTAAAAAACGAGCGTATGAAAACAGAACTGATTACCAACGTTTCTCACGACCTGAAAACACCGCTGACTTCCATTATCAGCTACATTGATCTTCTGAAACGGGAAAATTTCACAGATCCAAAGATATGTGAATATCTGGATATTCTGGAAGAAAAAGCCGCACGTTTAAAGGTTCTCACTGAAGATGTGGTGGAAGCTTCCAAAGCAAGTACAGGAAATCTTACACTGAACATGGCAGATATTGATTTTATAGAAATGCTTCACCAGGTAATCGGTGAATTTGAAGAACGGTTCCAGGAGCATCAGCTTACTATGATGGTACATTTCCCTGATGAATCTTCTATTATCCATGCTGATGGACAACGGATGTGGCGTGTACTTGAAAATATCTTCGGAAATGTTACCAAATATGCAATGGAGGGAACAAGAGTCTATGCCGAAGTACAAAATTCCCATAATCAGGTATTATTTTCTCTGAAAAATATTTCTGCACAGCCTTTGAATTTCGCAGCCGAGGAGCTGACAGAACGTTTCGTGCGGGGGGATGTTGCCAGAAATACGGAAGGAAGCGGACTTGGCCTTAGCATTGCCAAAAGCCTGACAGAGCTTCAGGGTGGTAAGTTCCAGCTTTATCTGGACGGGGATCTGTTCAAGGTAACGATTACCTTTCAGGCACAGAATACAAAGCAAAAAACACAGGAAACAGATTACGTAGACTGAATTCGGGTAAAGTATACCTACATACTAAATTATGTAAAAAGCCTCATAATAAAACAGTTCAGAGATTTCCTGAAACTGAATTATTATGAGGCATTTTTATCTGTTTAAAGTAAAGTGTGCAGATTACAGGAATGATTCTGGATGCAGACTTTAAATTACATAGTCATCTGCGCTTGCAGCCTGCCAGTCCAGAAGATCTCCCAAGGTAATATTATCCACTACTTCATTAATAGCATCATCAATCTTCTTCCATAGGATTCTGGTAACACAGGCATCTCCTTTCTCACAACCGCCTCCGTCCGGGGCTACACAATCTACCGGGGACAGACAGCCCTCTGTCAGACGAAGAATCATGCCTACTGTATATTCTTCTGGTCTGCGCTGTAAAGAGTAACCTCCTTGCGGTCCACGAACGCTCTTTACATATCCTGCCTTATTCAATACAGAAATAATCTGCTCCAGATATTTCTCGGAAATATCCTGTCTGCGTGCTACATCCTTCAGTCTGATAGGCTCACCATTATCATTAGTAGCCAGATCTAACATTAATTTTATTGCATATCTACCCTTTGTGGATATTCTCATTTCAATTCCTCCTGCTCTGGATTCTGTCATGACTATGGCAAAATCCCTCTGTAGAAGATTATACCTTTTAATTCCTATTATTTCAATAGGAAAATACCTTTTTTCTAAGCAACAAAAAAACGATAACCAGACCGGCTACCGTTTCCTTTCCTGTACCTTCAAAACTACATACATGCTTTTTCCTTTTTGGAAGTCTTTCGAATCTTTTCTCAACCTTGCGTTCTTGGTCAAGCCCTCACCCTATTAGTAGCAGTCAGCTCCGTGCGTTACCGCACTTCCACCCCTGCCCTATCTACCTCGTCGTCTTCAAGGGGGTTTACTTCTTT
>OLQK01001092.1_pt1 | contig 20138 bp, 15 predicted proteins | sample 1672501 | NCBI WGS metagenome assembly OLQK01 (sample SAMEA3136693, study PRJEB25190) | human gut metagenome | biome: human gut; feature: human-associated habitat; material: faeces | place: Austria | collected 2013 | reverse complement strand
ATGCAGGACGGATCGAACAGAAAGGAACTCCCATAGGGGTTTACAGAAATCCTGAAAATGGATATAAAGATAGCTGGTATAGATAAAGAAATATTAGCTAAACCATTAACTCAAGCTAAAGCTGGTAGAATACATATATTAAACGAAATGAGAAAAACAATATCAGCTCCAAAGCCAGAGTTATCTAAGTATGCTCCTAAAATAATAACAATGAACATAAATCCAGATAAGATAAGAGACGTTATAGGACCTGGTGGAAAAGTTATAACTAAGATAATAGAAGAAACTGGAGTTAAGATAGATATAGAGCAAACTGGAGAAGTATTTATAGCAGGAATAGATGCTGATATGATAAAACTTGCACAAAAGAAAATACATGATATAGTAGCTGAAGCTGAAGTAGGACAAACTTACACAGGTAAAGTTACAAGAATAATGAACTTTGGTGCATTTGTTGAAATACTTCCAGGTAAAGAAGGATTACTTCATATATCTCATATAGCTCATGAAAGAGTAAATAAAGTTGAAGATGTATTAAATATAGGTGATGAAGTAGAAGTTAAAGTAACTTTCCCAGAAGACTATCAAGCTACTGATCTTGCAGGTAAAGCTGCTGTATTTGTTACTAAAGTTAACGAAGTTAAAGCTAAAGAAGTTCCTGCTTTGGATGATGAGTTGGCTAAAGACCTTGACGATGAAGTTGAAACTCTTGATGAGTTGAAAGCTAAATACCGTAAAGAACTTGAAGCAGCTAAAGAAATCGCATATGATGACGCTGTTGAAGGTGCTGCACTTGATTTGGCTGTTGAAAACGCTGAAATCGTTGAATTGCCAGCAGAAATGGTTGAAGACGAAGTTCACCGTGCTATGAACGAATTCATGGGTAACATGCAACGTCAAGGTATCTCTCCTGAAATGTACTTCCAAATCACTGGTACAACTCAAGAAGATCTTCACAAACAATATGAAGCTGACGCTGACAAACGTGTGAAAACTAACCTTGTTATCGAAGCTGTTGCTGCTGCTGAAGGATTCGACGCTACAGAAGAAGAAATCCAAAAAGAAATCAATGATCTTGCAGCTGAGTACAACATGGAAGTATCACAAGTTTCTGCACTTCTTTCACCTGAAATGCTTAAACACGATATCACTATGAAGAAAGCTGTTGAAGTTATCACAAGCACAGCAAAAGTTAAATAATATGACTAAAATCAAGTTTCTGTTGAGACTTGATTTTTTCTTCTATAAATGCTTTGACTATTGACTCTTTTTAGCGTAAAATAAAAGGTAGCGAAAAATTGATTGCTGAGCTATTTCTGATGGAAACTAGCTTGAGTAAGAATGAAGGAGAACCACTTTGGAACTAGACGTATTTGCTGGACAAGAAAAAAGTGAATTATCAATGATTGAAGTGGCCCGTGCTATCTTAGAAACACGTGGTCGTGATAATGAAATGTATTTCAATGATTTGGTCAATGAAATTCAAAATTACTTAGAAAAATCGGATGCTGATATCCGCAACGCTTTGCCATTCTTTTATTCAGATTTGAATACGGATGGAAGTTTCATTCCACTAGGTGATAACAAATGGGGCTTGCGTTCATGGTACGCAATTGATGAAATCGATGAAGAGGTCATCACATTGGAAGATACTGATGAAAATGCACCAAAACGCAAGAACAAGAAAGTTAATGCCTTCATGGATGGTGATGAAGATGCCATCGATTATAATGACGATGATCCAGAAGACGAAAACTTCACACCTGATTCTGCTAGTCTTGAATATGACGACGATAGCGAAGATGATGAGAAAGCCGAAGTGGAATCTTATGACTCTGAGTTGAATGAAATTATTCCAGATGATGATTTGGATGATGTTGAGTTGTCAGAAGAAGATGATGACGATGACTATGAGGATGAGTCAAACGACTAAGTTTTCATTGACAAATGGTCTTGGATAGTTTAGACTGTTTATCGGGCACCTCTTTTGAAGAGGTCATGATTAAGGCTCCCAGGTGAAACTCTTGGGGGTCATTTTTGTTTTTAGTCATTTACTAGACTTGTCTAAGGTGAGGTACTTTGTACCGCTCCCATCAGGTACTAGGAAAGGGCTGTCGTGATTATCTGAGTGGGTAATCAATCTACTATCTGTAGTTGTTTTGAATTATATTATAAGGAGTTAACATGACAAAATATATTTTCGTCACTGGTGGTGTGGTATCTTCAATTGGTAAAGGGATTGTAGCTGCAAGTCTTGGACGTTTGCTTAAGAATCGTGGTCTTAAGGTTACGATTCAAAAATTCGATCCTTACATCAATATTGACCCAGGGACAATGAGTCCTTACCAACACGGTGAAGTTTATGTCACTGATGATGGTGCTGAAACTGACCTTGACCTTGGTCACTACGAACGTTTTATTGATATCAATCTTAATAAATACTCTAACGTGACTACTGGTAAGATTTATAGCGAAGTTTTGCGTAAGGAACGTAAAGGGGAGTATCTTGGTGCGACTGTTCAGGTGATTCCGCATATCACCGATGCTTTGAAAGACAAGATTAAGCGTGCAGCGACAACGACTGATTCAGATGTCATTATCACTGAAGTTGGTGGTACGGTTGGGGATATTGAAAGTCTCCCATTCCTTGAAGCACTTCGTCAAATGAAGGCTGATGTTGGTTCTGACAACGTTATGTATATCCACACAACGCTTCTTCCTTATTTGAAGGCTGCTGGTGAAATGAAGACAAAACCAACGCAACACTCTGTTAAGGAATTGCGTGGTTTGGGTATCCAACCAAATATGTTGGTTATTCGTACAGAACAACCTGCTGGTCAAGGGATCAAGAATAAATTGGCTCAGTTCTGTGATGTTGCACCTGAGGCTGTTATCGAATCACTCGACGTGGAACATATCTATCAAGTGCCACTTAATATGCAGGCTCAAGGTATGGATCAAATCGTTTGTGATCATTTGAAACTAGATGCTCCAGCTGCAGATATGACAGAATGGTCTGCTATGGTTGATAAGGTACTTAATCTTAAGAAGACAACTAAGATTGCCCTTGTCGGTAAGTATGTGGAGCTTCACGATGCCTACTTATCAGTGGTTGAGGCACTTAAACACTCTGGTTTGGCAAATGATACTGCTATTGATATTGACTGGGTCAATGCTAATGATTTGACTGCTGAAAATGTTGCTTCTCGTTTGGCTGATGCTGATGGGATCATCGTGCCTGGTGGTTTCGGTCAACGTGGTACTGAAGGAAAGATTCAAGCTATTCGTTATGCACGTGAAAATGATGTGCCAATGTTGGGTGTCTGTCTTGGTATGCAATTGACATGTATTGAGTTTGCTCGTCATGTCCTTCACTTGGATGGCGCTAATTCAGCTGAGCTTGATCCAAACACAAAATATCCAATTATCGATATTATGCGTGATCAAATTGACATTGAAGATATGGGTGGTACTCTTCGTCTCGGTCTTTACCCATGTAAGTTGAAACCAGGTTCTAAGGCTGCTGCAGCTTATGGCAACCAAGAAGTTGTTCAACGTCGTCACCGTCACCGTTATGAATTTAATACTAAGTTCCGTGAACAGTTTGAGGCTGAGGGCTTTGTATTCTCAGGTGTGTCACCAGATAATCGTTTGATGGAGGTTGTAGAACTCCCAGACAAGAAATTCTTTGTGGCAGCGCAATACCACCCAGAATACCATAGCCGTCCAAACCATGCTGAAGAACTTTACACTGCCTTTGTGACAGCAGCGGTTGAAAATGCTAAATAATAAACTAGGACAGAGTGGGACAGCCTACTCTGTTTTTTATTGGCTCCTTTTATGCTAAAATAAAGGGAATAATAAGAAAGAACGAGGAAAACAAATGGCTAAATTCGGCTTTTTGTCAGTATTAGAAGAAGAATTGGATAAGCACCTGGACTATGATTTCGCTATGGACTGGGATAAAAAGAATCACGCTGTAGAAGTAACGTTTATCCTAGAAGCACAAAACAGTAGCAATGTGGAGACTATTGATGATAAGGGTGAAGTGTCTGATGAAGATGTCATTTTTGAAGACTACGTGCTCTTTTACAATCCAGCAAAATCACGTTTTGATGAAGAGGACTACCTAGTGACAATCCCATATGAACCTAAGAAAGGTCTATCTCGTGAGTTTTTGGCCTATTTTGCAGAAACCCTAAATGAGGTGGCGACAGAAGGATTGAGTGACTTGATGGATTTTCTATCTGAAGATGGACCTGAGGAATTCGGTTTGGTTTGGGACAAAGAAGCTTTCGAAAAAGGAAAAGCTCAACTCGAAGAGAAGGAATTTTTTGCTTATCCAAGGTATTAAAGGGAGCGAAAAAGGATGGATGCTTATTTAAAAAATCAGTTTGATTTTACAGGTGTTAAGGCTGCCTTACTCGTAGAGCAAAGTATTTTGGTCATTCTCAGAGATAATAAACCAGATATTCCTTGGCCAAATACATGGGAATTGCCAGGTGGTGGAAGAGAAGGTCAAGAAACGCCTCTTGAATGTCTTCAACGTGAGGTCTGGGAGGAGCTGGGCTTGACTTTGACAGAGGAATCGATTATTTGGTCGAAAATCTATCCTAGTATGTTGGATAAAGATAGGTCAGCTGTCTTTGTGGTTGGCCGAATTAGCCAAGAGCAGTATCGTGAGATTCGTTTTGGTGACGAGGGGCAGGAATTTAAACTAATGCCTGTAGAGGACTTTATAAAAGCAGAAGGTGTCATTCCCCAGTTGCAGGAACGCTTTAAAGACTATTTATCAGAAAAGGAAGAAAATAATATATGGACAAATGGCAAGAACTAACGATTGAGGTTAATCGTGAGGTCGAAGAGGCGGCTTCTAATATTTTAATTGAATCTGGTAGTCAAGGTGTGGCTATTGATGATAGTGCAGATTATTTGGAAAATGCAGACCGTTTTGGTGAGCTTTATCCTGAGGTTGAGCAGGTTGAGACGGTTAAAATTACGGCCTATTATCCGGAGTCAGCAGATATCGAGGCTATTACTAAGCAGGTTAATGAGCGTTTGGCTGAGTTAACGGATTTTGGTCTTGAAACTGGAGATATTCACTTGGCTACTCAAGAATTGGTTGAAGAAGACTGGGCTGAGAATTGGAAGAAGTACTATGAACCAGCTCGCATTACCCACGATTTGACTATCGTACCGTCATGGACGGATTATGAGGCATCAGTAGGTGAGAAGATTATCAAGCTAGATCCTGGCATGGCCTTTGGAACCGGAACACACCCAACGACTAAGATGAGTCTTTTTGCACTCGAACAGGTGCTTCGTGGTGGCGAGACGGTGATTGATGTGGGAACTGGATCGGGTGTCCTCTCGATTGCTAGCTCTCTTCTTGGAGCTAAGGAAATCTATGCCTATGACCTTGACGATGTGGCGGTTCGAGTGGCACAGGAAAACATTGATATGAATCCTGGCATGGAAAATATCCAAGTTGCTGCAGGTGACCTTTTGAAGGGTGTAACTCAAGAAGCTGATGTTATCGTGGCTAATATTTTGGCGGATATTCTCATCCATCTGACGGAAGATGCCTACCGTTTGGTTAAGGACGAAGGTTACTTGATTATGTCAGGGATTATCTCTGAAAAATGGGATATGGTGCGTGAATCGGCTGAGAAAGCAGGTTTCTTCCTAGAAACTCACATGGTTCAGGGAGAGTGGAATGCTTGTGTCTTCAAGAAGACAGATGATATTTCAGGTGTGATTGGAGGCTAAATGCAACAGTATTTTATAAAGGAGCAAGTTGAAAATCCAGTAATCATTAAAGACAAGGATACTGTAAAGCATATGTTTAATGTTATGCGTTTAACAGAGGATGATCAGGTTGTCTTGGTTTTTGAAGACGGTATCAAGCGTCTTGCGCGTGTGACTGACCGTGAGAATCGTGTCTTTGAAGTGATTGAAGACTTAAATGATAATGTTGAGATGCCTGTATCTGTAACCATTGCCTCTGGCTTTCCCAAGGGAGATAAGCTGGATCTGGTGACACAAAAGGCAACAGAGCTTGGAGCTCAGGCTATCTGGGCCTTCCCTGCCGACTGGTCTGTTGTCAAGTGGGATGGTAAGAAGCTTGCCAAGAAGGAAGATAAGCTTGCCAAGATTGCTCTGGGAGCTGCAGAACAATCCAAGCGTAATCGTGTTCCAGAAGTTAGATTGTTCGAGAAGAAGGGAGAATTTCTATCAGAATTAGATAATTTTGATAAGATTTTTATTGCCTATGAGGAAACAGCCAAAGCAGGCGAGTTGGCTACTCTAGCTCGTGAGTTGGCTCAGGTAGAGAGTGGTCAGAAAATTCTCTTTATCTTTGGACCAGAAGGTGGTATTTCTCCGTCTGAGATTGATGCATTTGAAGAAGCTGGTGGCCTTAAAATTGGCCTTGGACCGCGTATTATGCGGACGGAAACGGCTCCTCTCTACGCTTTGAGTAGTGTCAGTTATGCCCTAGAATTGAATAAATAAGAGAAAGTTGGCCTTGTTCCAACTTTTTTTGTATTTGACACTTTTAAGCTAAGATTGCATCTTGCCATTGGTTTTGTATGACAAATCGAGTAATTCTAAAAAAGTTGATAATCTTATTTAGTTTTAATATAATTGTATTATCTTTATAAAAGGGGAAGATTTTTAATGAAAACGAATCGTTATGTGACTCAATCCGCTGTGGTTTTGGGCCTCTTTGCTCTCTTGACTGTGCCACAAGTCGTAGGGCAAGCCGATGAAGCAACGGCACCGGTACCAACTACTTCTACCGAAACTGTGGCAGATAGTAGTGCCTCTGTAGTATCAGGACAAGGAACTTCTGGGACAGCTGTTCAAGGAGGAACAGAGACTGTCTCTGCTACACCAACAACAGTAGCGACAAATGTGTCTGCAGAGCCATCAGCTAATACCTCACCGACCCAATCAAGTCAAGAAGCCAGTGCTGTTTTGACCAATGCTAATCAGGTGACACCAGCAGTGCCAGTACAGTCCGAAACTGTTACAGAGCCTGCTCATGAGGGACAGACTGTTGATATGCAGATTTTGTCAACAACAGACCTTCATACCAACTTGGTTAACTATGATTATTATCAAGATAAACCGTCTCAAACAGTTGGTTTGTCTAAAACTGCTGTCCTTATTAAAAAAGCCCGTGAAACCAATCCCAATACGGTCTTAGTGGACAGTGGGGATACGATTCAGGGGACTCCTTTTGGGACTTATAAGGCCTTGATTGATCCTGTTGCCCAAGGTGAGACTCACCCTATGTATAAGGCTTTTGAGATGCTTGGCTACGATGCCGAAACGCTTGGAAACCACGAGTTTAACTATGGTTTAGAATTTTTGGATCGTATGGTTAAGGGGGCTAAGATTAACATTATCAATGCCAATGTACGCAATGCTCAGACTGGTGATTACTATTACAACCCTTATAAGATTGTTAACAAGACCTTTACAGATACAGATGGTAAACAGGTGACGCTAAAAATCGGTATTACTGGTGTCCTTCCAACACAGATTTTGGTTTGGGATAAGGCCAACCTTGAAGGTAAGGTAACCGTTGATGATCCAATGGAGGCTGTTAAGGCTATCGTTCCTAAGATGAAGGCTGCAGGAGCTGACTTTATCCTTGTTGCTGCTCACTCTGGTATTGGTGACAATGAATACACTAAGAATGAGGAAAATGAAGGTTACCAAATTGCTGGTATCGAAGGCGTTGATGCTGTTGCGACAGGGCACTCTCATGCGGATTTCCCAAATGGTGATGGCACAAGTTTTTATGCGAAATACCCTGGTGTAGATGATGTCAATGGTCTCATCAATGGGAAGCCCGTGGTTATGGCTGGTAAATTCGGAGATCATCTAGGTATCATGGATGTCAAATTGACTTACACGGACGGCAAATGGAAAGTTGTTAACAGTAAGGCTAAGCTTGAAAAGATTGATACTAAGTCAGATGTTGCGGACAAGGACTTAATTGACATGGCAGCTCATGACCATAATGGAACAATCAACTATGTTCGTAAGGAAGTTGGTGAGACTACAGCACCGATTACTAGCTACTTTGCTCAGGTTCAGGATGATCCATCTATTCAAATCGTTAATAATGCACAACTATGGTATGCTAAAAAACAAGTAGCGGGAACAGCAGATGAGAATCTTCCACTCCTCTCAGCAGCTGCACCTTTCAAGGCAGGGACTCGTGGGGATGCGACCTACTATACTGATATTCCAGCGGGGCCATTGGCCATTAAGAACGTCGCAGACCTCTACCTCTACGACAATGTTACTGCTCTACTCAAAGTGACTGGGGCACAAATTAAAGAATGGTTGGAAATGTCTGCAGGGCAGTTCAATCAAATTGATCCTAATAGCAAAGAACCCCAACAACTCATTAACAGTAGCTATCGCTCATACAATTACGATGTGATTGATGGGTTGACTTATAAGTTTGATTTGACACAACCTAACAAATACGATCGCGAAGGTAAGTTGGTTAACCCAGACGCTAGCCGTGTTCGTGACTTGACTTATCAAGGTAAACCCATTGATTTGAATCAGACTTTCCTTGTCGTGACTAACAACTATCGTGCGACTGGTAACTTCCCTGGTGTTAAAGATGCTGCAGAAAAACGCCTCCTCAATCTTGAGAATCGTCAGGCCATCATTGATTATATCGTTAGCGAGAAGACAATTAACCCAACTGCCGATGGAAATTGGAGTTTCGTCCCTAATATTACGAATGCAGATATCCGTTTTGCCTCATCTGACAATGCGCGTGCCCACCTTTCTGGTCAGGATGCCATTAGTTATGTAGGACCATCAACACAAGCAGGATTTGCAGAGTATCGTTTGGTTGTTAAGGAAAAGGCAAATCAAGTTGAGAATACGACTAAGAAAGAATCTGAGAAGTCACCAAAAGGTGTTGAGATGACAGATCAAACTAAGCGTGAGACACCAAAAGCTACTGTAGGTGCAAGCGTGGCTAAACCTGCTCCAGCTATCCAGTTGTCAAACGCTCAAGTCGTTATCTTGCCTCAAGCTCAAGTACAAGAAACTCAAGGTTCAAGTTCAATTAAGGCCTTGCCAAACACTGGTTCAGACGAATCTATGTCAGCAACTTTAGCTGGTATGGTTCTTATGACCTTGGCTGGATTCTTTGGAATCAAAAAGCAAGAGAAAAATTAAGCAAGATAAAAAGCCCCTATCAGGGCTTTTTTGCTCTAGTTTTAGCGTTGGTTAAAGTTCTTTTGTGCTTCTAGGATAATAGGTGCCAGACGTTCTATATCGGACTGTGTACCGCGTAGCACGAAGTCTCCCAACATTGGGAAGCCAAAACGTTGACTGTACTGTTTGGCGGTTAGGCAGTACTGGTTATTGAAGTTACGGTTACCAGAACCGATGATACCAAAGCAACGTTTGTGATTGTCATGGGCTGCGATAAAGTCACCCAGTGGATTGGTTAGGATTTCAACATCTCCATTGTCAACGCCATTTCCTCCTTCAAGGTAGGTTGGCAAGAGTGCGACAAAGGGTTCATCTACTTGGAAGGTTTCATGATTAAGCTCTTTAATATTGATTTGGCGACATTCAATCCCGTGGTTGAGGGATAGATAGTCAGACATACGTTTGACAAAGCTTTGGGTATTACCGCTTAGACTAATATAAACGAGGGTAAGTTGAGACATAAGCGTCCTCTTTCTATCTATATCTTGTGTTTGTTCAATCATTCTAACACAAGATATTGTGCTTTTCAAGTTAGCTCCTTGCGCTTAAGAATTGCCTATCTAGCTCTTTTTCTTTACTTGTAAAAGTGATAAAATAAAGGTTATTAAAAGAAGCGAAGGAAGAAATCATGGCTAAAGATAAAAATGTAACAGGAGAAGAAATTTTAGACATTTGCTCGGCCTACATGTCAGCAGATGATTTGAAATTAGTTGAAAAAGCCTGGCATTATGCGACAGATGCTCATAGTGGGCAATCTCGTCAGTCAGGAGAACCTTATATTATTCACCCTATTCAAGTGGCAGGTATCCTGGCAGATCTCCATCTTGATGCAGTGACAGTAGCCTGTGGTTTCTTACACGATGTCGTTGAAGACACCGAAAAAACGCTTGATGATTTGGAAGCGGATTTTGGTACGGATGTACGAAATATCGTGGACGGTGTTACTAAGCTTGGTAAGGTTGAGTACAAGTCTCACGAGGAACAGTTGGCTGAAAATCACCGTAAGATGCTTATGGCCATGTCTAAGGATATCCGTGTCATCTTGGTTAAATTGGCCGACCGTTTGCACAATATGCGTACCCTTAAGCATCTTCGTAAGGATAAGCAAGAGCGCATTTCTCGTGAAACCATGGAAATCTATGCTCCTTTGGCCCACCGTTTAGGTATTAGCCGTATCAAATGGGAACTGGAAGATATGGCCTTCCGTTACCTTAATGAGGTGGAATTCTACAAGATTTCTCACATGATGAAGGAAAAACGTCGTGAGCGTGAGGAACTTGTGGACGAGATTGTTGATAAAATTAAGACTTACACAGCTGAACAAGGACTTGTTGGTGATGTGTATGGTCGTCCAAAGCATATCTACTCTATTTACCGTAAGATGCGCGACAAGAAAAAGCGCTTTGATCAAATTTATGATTTGATTGCCATCCGTTGTGTCATGGAGACGCATAGTGACGTTTATGCTATGTTGGGATACATCCACGAGCTCTGGCGTCCTATGCCTGGACGTTTCAAAGACTATATTGCCAATCCTAAATCCAATGGTTACCAGTCTATCCATACAACGGTTTATGGGCCAAAAGGACCTATTGAAATCCAAATCCGTACCAAGGAAATGCACCAAGTTGCCGAATACGGGGTTGCAGCTCACTGGGCTTATAAGAAAGGTATCAAGGGCAAGGTAGATTCGAAAGAGTCTGCTTTGGGAATGAACTGGATTAAAGATCTTGTTGAACTTCAAGACGCCTCAAATGGTGATGCTATGGGGTTCGTTGACTCTGTTAAGGAGGATATCTTCTCAGAGCGTATTTATGTCTTTACGCCAAATGGTGCTGTTCAGGAACTGCCTAAAGATTCAGGACCTATTGACTTTGCCTATGCCATCCATACCCAAGTTGGTGAGAAGGCCACAGGTGCTAAGGTTAATGGCCGTATGGTGCCCTTGACTGCCAAACTTAAGACAGGTGATGTGGTTGAGATTGTCACTAATGCCAATTCCTTTGGTCCTAGCCGTGACTGGATTAAGATGGTTAAGACCACTAAGGCCAGAAATAAAATTCGTCAATTCTTTAAAAATCAGGACAAGGAAGCTTCCATCACCAAGGGTCGTGAGCTTTTGATTGCCTACTTCCAAGAGCATGGCTATATTGCCAATAAGTACCTAGACAAGAAACATATTGAGGAAATTCTCCCTCGTATGAGTGTGCGTAGTGAAGAAGCTCTCTATGCCGCTGTTGGTTTTGGTGAAATTAGTGCTGCTGCTGTTTTCAATCGTTTGACAGAAAAAGAACGCCGTGAGGAAGAGCGTGCTAAGGCAAAAGCTGAAGCTGAAGAGCTAATGAACGGTGGCGAAGTTAAGACTGAGAAGAAAGAAGTTCTCAAGGTTAAGAGTGAAAATGGCGTCATCATTCAAGGTGCTTCAGGTCTCCTCATGCGTATCGCTAAGTGCTGTAACCCAGTACCTGGAGATGAGATTGAAGGTTATATCACCAAGGGACGTGGAATTGCTATTCACCGTTCCGATTGTAATAATATCAAGAGTCAAGAAGGTTATGAGCAACGTCTAATCGAAGTGGAGTGGGATGAGCGTAATGCCAATAAATCTTATTTGGCAGAGATTGACATCTATGGCCTTAACCGTTCTGGTCTGTTGAATGATGTTCTTCAAATCTTGTCAAATACGACCAAGAGCATTGCTACGGTTAATGCACAACCGACTAAGGACATGAAGTTTGCCAATATTCACGTTAGCTTTGAAATTGCAAACCTTATTGAATTGACTGGTCTTGTGGATAAGATTAAAATTATCCCTGATGTTTACAGTGTTAAACGTACGAATGGGTAAGGAGTTACTGCGATGAAGATTGTAATTCAGCGTGTGCAAAGTGCCTCTGTGGTTATTGAGGATTGTACGGTTGGCGCTATTAAGCAGGGACTCTTACTTTTGGTCGGAGTTGGTCCCGAGGACACCAAAGAGGACCTAGAGTATGCAGTTCGTAAGATTGTCAATATGCGCATTTTTTCAGATGAAGATGGTAAGATGAATCTTTCTGTTAAGGATATTGGCGGCCAGATTTTGTCGATTTCTCAGTTTACGCTTTTTGCAGATACGAAAAAAGGGAATCGACCAGCATTTACGGGTGCTGCAAAGCCTGACATGGCTAGCCAGCTCTATGACGATTTCAACCAATCCTTGTCAACTCATGTTCCTGTAGAAAGAGGACGCTTTGGCGCAGATATGCAGGTTAGTCTGGTCAATGACGGACCTGTGACCATTATTTTAGATACTAAAAATAGATAAACAAACCATTTCTCGCCTTGTGTGAGAGGTGTTTTTTTATTCTCTCACATGAACTATTTAGGTGATGGATTTTCATTATTTGAGATTTATTTTTGTCATTTTAAGTAGACTGAATCAAGTGAATATTTAATGAAATTAGAAAATGTTGTTCTCAAATTTCTGAAAAAACCTGACCATTCATGATGAAAAAATTACCGTTTACGAGGATTACCGGAAATTCCCTTGTCTTACAAAAAAGATTAAGTTAACATTAGTTTCATAAGAAACACCAAGCGATTTTTATGAAACTAAAAATAACTCGAGTTTACAGCATGCAAATACAAATAGTGATAATTTGAAACGCCGAGGTGATTTAAACTTTTTTAGAGGGATAGAGAGATATGTCAAAGAAAGTAGCGTCAACTAAATTATTATCAGGTTTGTTTGTAGCCGGTGGTGTCCTAGGGATGAATCAGGTCGCCAAGGCAGATAACGTGGTCAGTTCAGAAGCAACAAAACCAGTTATTACAACTGAAGCAGATAACTTGGTGGTGGTACCAACTGAGGCCGTTGCTCCAGTAGCGACAACAGAAGTAGGTCCATCATCTGCTGCTGTTGCGACAGATACTGCAACAACAGCGACAGCTTCTGCAATCTTTTCACAAGCTGTGCCAGTAGAGAGTGCTAGCTCAGAAACGCTTGTAGCCAGTGAAGCACTAGCTCCTGAATCAGCTGCTGTGGAAACTATCACATCATCATCTGATAATGCTACTGAGGCAGGACGCCATTCAACTGCTCAAGTAACACCAGTTACAGAAGTGACAGAGCAAAACTTGAATGGTGATGCCTACTTGACAGATCCAGAAACAACAAAAGCAGCTTATAGCAAGACAGATGGTGATATTAATTATTCCGTTGTTGTGTCTAATCCAACAGCAGAAACTAAGACGATGACTGTCAACTTGACACTTCAACATGCTTCAGAAATCATCGGTCAAGATAACGTTGACCTTACGCTAGCGGCAGGAGCTTCAGCTAAGGTTTCAAACTTGACAGTAGCGTCAGAGTGGTTGACAAACAATACAGGTTACTTAGTGACAATCAGTGTCAACGATAAATCTGGTAGTACTTTGTCAAGCAAGCGTGCTGGCTTGTCTGTTGAAGATGATTGGACAGTTTTCCCACGTTACGGTATCGTAGCAGGTTCGCCAACTGATCAAAACAGTATTCTTGTTAAAAATCTTGAAGCCTACCGTAAAGAGCTTGAGCTCATGAAGTCTATGAATATCAACTCATATTTCTTCTATGACGCTTATAACGAAGCTACAGATCCTTTCCCAGAGGGTGTCGATAGCTTTGTTCAAAAATGGAATACTTGGAGTCACACTCAGGTTGACACTAAGGCTGTTAAAGAATTGGTTGACCAAGTTCATAAGTCAGGTGCTGTTGCCATGCTTTATAACATGATTTCAGCAGATTCAAATCCAAAGAATCCAGCCCTTCCACTTGCTGCTTTGGCTTATAACTTCTACGATAGCTTTGGTAAGAAGGGTGAACCGATGACTTACACTATCGGTAATAACCCAACTCAAGTTTACTATGATCCGGCGAATCCAGATTGGCAAAAATACATTGCAGGTGTCATGAAATCAGCTATGGATCGTATGGGATTCGATGGTTGGCAAGGTGATACAATTGGTGACAACCGTGTGACTGATTATGAGCACCGTAACAGCACAGACGAGGCTGACTCACACATGATGTCTGATTCATATGCGTCATTTATTAATGCCATGAAGGACCTCATCGGTGAAAAGTACTATATCACAATCAATGATGTTAATGGTGGTAATGATGATAAATTAGCCAAGGCACGTCAAGATGTTGTTTATAATGAGCTTTGGACAAATGGTGGTTCAGTTATTCCAGGACGTATGCAGGTTGCCTATGGTGATTTGAAAGCACGTATCGATATGGTACGCAATAAAACTGGTAAATCACTTATCGTTGGTGCCTACATGGAAGAACCAGGTATTGACTATACTGTTCCTGGCGGAAAAGCAACTAACGGTGCTGGTAAAGATGCCCTTGCTGGTAAACCATTGCAAGCTGACGCGACTCTTCTCGTAGATGCGACAGTAGCTGCAGCCGGTGGCTATCACATGTCCATTGCAGCCCTTGCCAATGCTAATGCAGCCCTTAACGTTCTTCAAAGTGCTTATTACCCAACGCAGTACCTCAGTGTGGCTAAGGACACTATTCGTAAGCTTTACAATTACCAACAGTTTATCACTGCTTATGAAAATCTTCTCCGTGGTGAGGGTGTGACTAACAGCACTCAGTCTGTATCTACCAAGAATGCTGCTGGTGAAATCCTTTCTAAGGATGCTCTAGGTGTAACAGGAAATCAAGTTTGGACATTTGCTAAATCAGGAAAAGGTTTCTCAACTGTTCAAATGATTAACATGATGGGCATCAATGCGGGCTGGCATAATGAAGAAGGTTATGCGGATAATAAAACACCGGACGCTCAAGAAAATCTCACAGTTCGTCTTAGTCTAGCAGGTAAAACAGCCCAAGAAGCAGCTAAAATTGCTGATCAAGTCTATGTGACGTCACCAGATGATTGGGCAACTTCAAGCATGAAGAAGGCACAAGCAAGTCTTGAAACAGATGAAAATGGTCAACCAGTGCTTGTCATTTCAGTTCCTAAACTAACGCTTTGGAACATGCTCTATATCAAGGAAGACACAACAGCAACACCGGTAGAATCAGTTATCTTGAAACCAGTTACTAACCAAGCTGGTAAGAAAGCAGACAATACCGTAACATCTGAAGCAAGCTCAGAAATAGCTAAATCCGAAAATACAACAGTAAACAAAGATTCAGAGTCTCCAACTGATAAGAAACCATCTGTTGAAGCTCCTAAACTCGATGAAACAACTAAACCAGCACCATCAGTTGACGAGTTAGTAAACTTAGCAGCTGTTCCAGTGGCAATAGCTGTATCAGAGACCGCACATGATAAGAAAGATGACAACTCAGTATCTAATACGGATCAAGGTGCAGTAGCGTCAGATTCAATCACTACACCAGCTTCAGAGGCAGCAAGCACAGCTGACTCAACAGCCTCATCAGAAGTATCAGAAAATACACCAGTATCATCGGAAGCATCAGAAACTGAAATTAGTTCAGAAGCATCAACTTCAGAGACTTCAGCATCTGAATCAGAGAATTCAATCAGCACAGTCGTTTCAGAATCAGAAGTAGTTGAAGAACCAGCTGTTTCATTGACAGAATCAGAAAGTCAAGTGAGCATTTCAGAAGTGACTTCGGCGGTTTCAAAAACAGTAAGCACATCTGAGGAAGTCATCCTTGATGGACTATCAGAAAACATCAATAGTTGGAATAGACTCTCTGTAGCTCCTCGCGTTTCAGAAACTTTACCAAGTACTTCTGAAACGATTACAGAAGCAGCCTCGCTCTTTAGCAATTATGCAAGATATTCAGAAACAGCAAGCTCAGAATCTCACTCTGTGGTAGCAGCTTCTTCAGAAGCTTCTATTGAAAAATTGGCAGTATCAATCTTGAAAGATACTGAGGGTGGCTTGTACGATGCAACTACAATCAGAAATATTGTTGAGATGATTGATAGCATTACAACAAATGTTAGCTATACTCGTAGTAGCCGTCAAGACCTTATCAATACAGCTTCGTCAGATAACACTTACAGTGGTAGTCAAGATCTTAACCTTGCAAGTAAGACAACGACGCAAGCAGGTGAAAAAGGAACAACTGAAGATCTTAAGGCTACAATTGCTAAAACAGCAAAATCTCACAAGTGGGGAGAACATGCTGTAGCTATCCTTACAGCTATTGTCCTTGCAGGTGCAGCAACCCTTGCAGCTCTTCGTAACTTCTTGATGTCAAAAAAAGTTGATAAATAATAAGTAGAACTCTTTGTGTAAACAAGGAGTTTTCTTTATACTGGCTGCTATTTTTTCTGAAAATTGTGATACAATAGAAATAGTTTGAATATTGTGTCAAAGGAGAGCCAATGATTACTGCAAATGATATCGTAAAGGCTAATGAAGTCTTAAAAAACGTGGTGGAACGCACACCACTAGATTTTGATCGCTACTTATCTGAAAAATACGGGGCGACTATTTATATTAAAAAAGAAAATATGCAAAAGGTACGCTCTTTCAAATTGCGTGGAGCCTACTATGCTATCCATCAATTGAGTGATGAGGATAAGGCGCGTGGTGTGGTTTGTGCATCAGCCGGAAACCATGCTCAGGGGGTTGCCTACACTTGTAACGAGATGAGGATTCCGGCAACCATCTTTATGCCAGTAACAACGCCTCTCCAAAAAATTGGTCAAGTCCGTTTCTTTGGTGGCAAGTTTGTAACAATCAAATTGGTGGGAGATACCTTTGATGCTTCTGCTCAAGCAGCACAGGAATATACCAAGTCTGAAGGCATGACTTTCATTGATCCATTCGACGATTATAATGTCCAAGCGGGTCAAGGAACAGGTGCTTATGAAATTTATGAGCAGGCTCAAGAGGAAGGTGTTTCCTTTGATAGTATCTTGGTTCCAGTCGGAGGCGGTGGCCTTATCTCTGGTGTAGCTACTTATATCAAAGATGTAGCACCGTCTATGGAGGTTATTGGTGTTGAGGCTAGTGGTGCTCGTAGTATGCGTGCTGCCTTTGACCGTGGTTATCCTATAAAACTCGAAGAAATTGATAAGTTTGCGGATGGGATTGCTGTTCAAAAGGTAGGTGTCAAGACCTATGAAGTCGCACGTAAATATGTTGACCGCCTCTTGGGAGTTGATGAAGGCTTGATTTCAGAAACCCTAATTGATATGTACTCTAAGGTTGGTACCATTGCAGAACCCGCAGGTGCAGCATCAGTAGCAGCTTTGGAAGTGATTAAAGATGAGATTAAAGGAAAAACCATCGTCTGCATTATTTCAGGTGGTAACAATGATATCAACCGTATGCCAGAGATGGAAGAACGTGCGCTTATCTACGATGGTATCAAGCATTACTTTGTGGTTAACTTCCCACAACGTCCTGGTGCCCTTCGTGAATTTGTAAATGATATCTTGGGACCAAATGATGATATCACTCGTTTTGAGTACATCAAACGTGCTAATAAAGGAAAAGGTCCAGTTCTCATTGGTATCGCTCTTAGTGACAAGAACGATTATGATGGACTTCTCGATCGTCTTTCAGCCTTTGACCCAAGTTATATCAACCTTCACGGTAACGAAACACTTTACAATATGCTTGTCTGAGGACAGGTTCACATAATGAAAAAAGAATCGACGAAAGTCGGTTCTTTTCTACTTTAACCTAGCTATACGGAGGCACTAAGGCTTTATCCTCAAATTAAAACCTCAGTATTGCTACTGAGGCTTTCTTTATTCGATAATCAAGAGTCCATCTTTAATGGCGAATGGATTGTCTTTATTGATGCGGTCGTAGAACATGATACCGTTAGTATGGTCGATTTCATGTTGAACAACAATTGAGTTGTACCCACGGAGCTTAACACGTTGCTTTTCGCCCTCTTTGTTGTAGTATTCAACAGTTACTCGAGCATGACGAACCACGTAACCAGGAACGTCGCGGTCGACTGAGAGGCATCCTTCTCCATCACCTAAGGCAGCATCCTGAACAGAATGGGCAACTACTTTAGGGTTGTACATGATTTCTTGAAGGCTATATGCTTCTTTTGGTGGATTACCTTCAGCGTCTTCAGGGTTTGGAACGAGAACCGCGATAATGCGTTTTGAAATATCCAATTGTGGGGCTGCAAGACCGACTCCCCCACGAAGCCCCATCTTTTCAGCAATAACAGGATCTTGTGAATTACGAAGAAACTGCATCATTTTTTCACCTAGGATAATGTCTTCGTCTGATAGTGGGAAGGTTACATCTTCAGCGACAGCACGCAAGGTTGGATTTCCTTCGCGAATGATATCATTCATATCAATCATATGGCTGGCGCGGATAATTTTGGTTTGAGCGTCCATTTGTTTACCTCTATTTTCTTTGATTTACTTGTTTATAACTATAGCACAAAAGGGTTGAAAATTAAACCATCAAGGGTTAAAGTGAGGCTTTTTCTAATCGATAAAAGCCAGGTTTTCCAAGGTTTGTCTCTCTAAAATACGATAGGTTTTAAAGGCCTCTTTTTCGATAATTCCCTGATCGATAAATTGTTTGATAACTCGCTGTACATGACGATAGCTAGTCCCAAAACGGGAAGCTAAAATGGATGGCGATAATTGAAAGATATTCTCTTCTTCACTATTCAAAATATGGGTGGCCAGACGCTCTTTGACAGAGTAGCTAGCATTCGTTGAGGCAGTGATACCTTGCTTATGCAGTGCCATAGCTAGGTTACGTCCAATTTGGTAGAGAAAAACAGGGTCTTTGAGGAGTTCTTCTTTATTATTTAATGGGAGCTGAACTGCTTGAACCTCTTCTAAAGCAATGACTGATGACCCTGCTGGTTGATTGATCATGAGTTCTACATCTCCAAATATTTGTGGTTGGTTAAGCATTTCTAGGATATGTTCTTTACCATTGAAGAGAGAACGCACAATTTTTACCTTTCCTGACAAAATGTAGGTTAGCTCTGTGATAGCTTTTCCTTGGGTACAAATATAATCATTCTTTTGAAAGGTGACTTTCTGTAATTGGTCGAGGTAGGGGGGTGGAAAGACCTGATAAAGTTGAGGTCTTATGTCATGATTACGCATACATCTCCTTTTTTAGGACCTAGGTCCTATTTTTTAAAGTCTCCTTAGATTATAATGAAAAAATAACTATTAGACAAGTAAGGAAAGGATGTTCTAATCCCTATATTATGACACGAATTTTAGAAAAAATGAGCCTGCTTGGGCTATCCTTGCTCTTGATTTCGGCCTTTTCGATTTCAACAGCGCTACCACCTATGTTGGACTACTATAGCCCAACCTTTTCTGCCGCGCAAGTGGAGCTTTTAGTATCTGTCCCTTCATTTTCCGTAGTCGCGATGCTCTTACTTAATTCATTTATTGACAAATGGCTAAGTGATAGACAGCTAATTGTGACTGGATTGCTCTTACTTAGTAGTGCTGGGATTTTTCCTTTTTTTGTACAAGCCTATCCTCTTGTCTTACTGTCACGTATTGCTTTTGGAATGGGGATTGGTCTTATCAATGCTAAGGCGATTGCCATCATCAGCCAACGTTATCAAGGTAAAGAACGGGTTCAGATGTTAGGTATTCGTGGCTCCATGGAGTTGATTGGTGGAGCTTCTTGTTCTCTTTTAGTTGGACAATTACTGAAAATTCATTGGACCTTTGCCTTTCTTATCTATGGTTTTGGTTTTGTGATTTTGATTATGTATCTCCTTTTTGTGCCAACGATGGAGCAAGTGGAGAAGAAGCAGATTACAAAAAGAAAACAAGTTCTGAACAAAAAAGACCTGGGTATGATTCTTGGCATGGCTCTTTTAGCAGGTTTTGTCATCTGTATCAATTCTTCGATTAGTTTGCGCGCACCTCTGTTTCAAGTTGCTGGTAAGACTATTG
>OLQK01001085.1_pt1 | contig 20236 bp, 10 predicted proteins | sample 1672501 | NCBI WGS metagenome assembly OLQK01 (sample SAMEA3136693, study PRJEB25190) | human gut metagenome | biome: human gut; feature: human-associated habitat; material: faeces | place: Austria | collected 2013 | reverse complement strand
ATGGAAGCGGCCGGAAGGTGGATTTCCCATTTGATGGGGGCGTGAGTCCGTTATTCCCGGCAATGAAGGGGATTCCTGTATGCTTTCCGTGAGGGGAGAGCTTTCTGATGGCTGGGCCATTGCCGGCTGCTGTTGTTGCCGGTTCATTGCCGAATGCTGAAGTGGAAGGCTGCATCCTGCCTGGATTCTGCGTGTTAAAACCGGATAGCGGAGTTTTGTGATCAACAGACGTTTGCCGTAAGATGCCCTGGAAGACAGAGCCCCGCAGAAAGGAAGTCCCAGGGATATGAAATGCCGGGTGTCCCCATGGAAGGGACTGTTGCCTTTGTACTATTTGACAGGACGGGAGACGGATTTTTACCGTCCCTCCCGTCAGCATGAAAGCTGTTGTCCTTTTTAGTTTTGCTTTTCCGCAATGTCTGTGGTACACCCGTGCCAGACGTCATGAATCAGGAATTTTTTTCAGTGCTCGTGCAGGTGGCGGCCGCCTTGGGGCTGGCCGGCATGATCTTGTTGCTCAGTATCTTGATGGGCAAGCGTTCTTCCGTGCGTAAACCGGCGGACATTCCCTACGAATGCGGGATGATTCCCATGGGGGAAGGTGCCCCCATGTTCTCTGTAAAATTCTATATGGTGGCCATGCTCTTTGTCATTTTTGACTTGGAAGTGGTATTCCTCTACCCCTGGGCCGTCAATTTCCGGGACTATATTATGATGAATCCGGAATCGTTCACGGCCATGTGCATTTTCATTGGCATTTTGCTGGTGGCCTACCTGTATGCGCTGGGCAAGGGTGCCCTGAACTGGCACCACGATCCCCGTTGACCGTTTTTGTTCCCTTTTACCAACGCCGTGTTCCATGAGGAATACGGCGTTTTTTATGTGAAAGAAAAATTGCCTTGGAAAATGGCGGGGGAGAAATATCCGTAAATCCTGTCCTTTTTCCGGATGCCTGTTTGCGTGTAAAATCATATTGTACAAAAGATGATTTCTCTTGCCAGAAGAGTGGAATAGGGATAGCGTTTGCGCGATCAGGAAATTCATCATGAATATGCCTCTTCCTAAAACGACGCAAGGTGTTTATCGTCTGTCGGTCAGTACCTTTTATTTTCTTCAGGGTTTGGTGTTCGCCAGTTGGGCATCCCGCATCCCGGACATCAAAAGTGCATTGGGGTTGAACGATGCCGACTTGGGGTCCGTTCTCTTTGCCGTCCCGGTGGGGCAGATGTCCGCCATGGCGCTATCCGGTTACCTGGTTGGTCGTTGCGGCAGCCGGAAAATACTGATGGCGGCATCCGCCTTTTATCCTGCCGTGCTTGTATGCCTGGGTATGGCGGGGTCTTTCTGGGAACTGGCGGCCGGGTTATTTTTCTTTGGGGTAGCCGCAAATCTGACGAATATATCCGTCAATACGCAGGGAGTGGGAGTGGAACGGCTGTACCAGTGCAGCATCATGGCCCGGTTCCACGGTTTATGGAGCCTGGCGGGTTTTTTCGGAGCTTTGCTGGGAGCTGCCATGGTGGACTGGCATATTTCTGCGGAAACGCATTTCATCGCCATTTTCCTGATATGCATGATTATTCTGGCCGTTTTTTCCCCCTCTCTTCTGCCGAGGGATGCCCGGCGTTCCTCCTCCCAGGGAGGCGGCATGTTCCGGAGCATGGATGCTTATGTACTGGTCATCGGGCTGATCGCCTTCGGAAGCATGGTGAGCGAAGGAACCATGTTTGACTGGAGCGGCGTGTACTTTGAAAGCGTGGTAAAACCCGGTCCGGGGCTGGTGCAGATGGGATACGTGGCATTCATGAGCACCATGGCCCTGGGGCGTTTTACGGCAGACCGCCTGGTGATGCGCTTCGGGCCTGTGCGGGTTCTGCGCGCCAGCGGCATCCTTATTGCCTCCGGATTGCTCGTCTCCGTCCTGTTCCCGATGCTGTGGTCCGCCACGCTGGGCTTTCTGCTGGTGGGTTTTGGCACCTCTTCCATTGTCCCGCTCTGCTACAGCATGGCCGGGAAATCCCGGAAAATGATTCCCAGCATGGCGCTGGCTTCCGTTTCTACCATCGGCTTTCTGGGGTTCCTGATGGGGCCGCCGGTCATTGGTCATATTGCCCATGCTTCCTCCCTCCGGTGGTCTTTCTCCCTGATTGCCCTGGTTGGACTGGGGACGGCATTCATTGCCCCTTTCCTCAAGAAATATAGGTAATCACTGTTAATGATATGCCTATATTGTGAAATGGTGCGCCTGGCAGGACTTGAACTCATTATTCTAATTATCAATTAGTTAAATTTTGGTACACAGTCAGAAGATCCCGGAAAAAACATTATGGTTCACGTATCTCTCTTACCTGTAGAATGCACAGGGGAAAGAAAAAATGGCTGGTGCGCAATATGTCGGTACGTCCGCATATTCATCGGCTCTTTGATACCTATGAAAAGGCATGGGAAGCCTATCAACGGCTTCTGCATCAGTCCTTGGAGAATATGTTGCCGGAATACTTGCGAAAGCGGGGAGTGGAGGGAACAAGTTGATGAACATGATTACAATGCCATTCTTTTATGGCGGGAATTTAGGAATATCTATGATGAAGTGCCCCAACAATCCTCCCTTCCTTTGTATTTAGTAGTACGGGAAGCCTTGAAAAACCTGAAGCAGGAAATAGCCAACGGTGTAAGTTGTGGCCGGAAAGACGCTGATGGTAAATGGATTGTAACGCGAACGGACCAGGAAAATCTGGATCGACTGGAGGAACTGACCAATTTGTTTTCTCCGACCAGATTCCTTACCTGTTGATAAAGCCGCCGGAGAATCATTAAAACGTAAGATGCGCCCACCTTTGAATTTCAAAGATATGGGCATTCCTGTCGGAGACCAGTGTCCAGCCAACCAATTACTGGCTCTACAACGGTAAAAATCTACAGGCTATTTACAACGAAACCTATATCATTGCCGAATAAAAGACGGTTAAGAAGAGATCACACGTCATACCAATTCTCTAAATATACATTATTTTATCAGCCGATTCTGAGAAACATCATAAATTAACAAAAAACGAGACAAGGGGAAATAAAAAAGGAGTATCGCGAATGAGCTTGAAGAGAGCTTCTTCCCATAGAACCCGCTTTCCAATCTCTAATTATAGCCTCAGTAAAAACTTTTCCGGCGGGAATATCGAACAGATCATATAGCCCGTTTATATGTTATTTCAATGCTTTTGATTACTGGAAAATTTGCTGATAAATAATCCTGGTTATTTCACAAATATAGCTACTAGGCAGATTAGAGGGAGCGTTATCTGTTGTATAGCGAGCAGGGAGGGGTATACAGAATTTTTCAGCAAGTAAGCCAATTTTATATTCTGTCCAGAATGTTCCCTTTGCGAGCGTTTAACATGCGTCCTTTCGCCGTATTTTTGTTGTAATATGTTCTTTTATAGATTTTCACTATGGTCTATCAGCATCCTATAGCACACATGCACCCAATAATCCTTGGTGCCATCCTTGCCTTTATTTATTTCTGCAACGCGAGAATCTGAGCTTGTTCACCGCTCCAATTGAGTGTAACCTGTAATGGCTAATTGTCTGCCCTATGAAGGACATCTTCCAGTTTCATCACGATGTAATTGACCGCTACAAAGAGTTCTCCGAAGGTTTTGCGAAAATCGCCTCACAGGATATTCGTGAGTATGCCGACCAGATTTTCCGTGAAGAAAACAAGTACACGCCGCCTCCGCTGATTCAGCTGAACATGAACTACAGCCCGGGCATGACCATTGAGCAAATGGTCGCTGACGGTAGTCTGCACCCTCTTTGTAAAGACATCTTCCGCATCAAGGGCAACTCAGAGTTCCGCCTGCACTTGCACCAGCAGCAGGCCATCACGCTTGCCTCCAAGCGACAGAACTACGTAGTCACCACGGGTACAGGGTCCGGTAAATCACTTGCCTTCTTTATTCCTATCATTGACGGTATCCTGAAAGCAAAGGAGAAGGATCCGTCTCCGCGTATACGGGCCATCATCATCTATCCGATGAATGCTCTGGCAAACAGCCAGATGGAAGAAGTGAAAAAATTCCTCGATAATCTTGAGCCGAGTCCCATCACCGCAGGCCGCTACACCGGGCAGGAAAGCCGGGAAGAACGTTCCGCGTGTGCCAACATGCCGCCAGACATTCTGCTAACCAATTACATGATGCTGGAATATCAGCTTGCGCGTGGCAATAAGGATACGGATCGCAAGATTGTCGAAGCCGCTCAGGATCTGCAGTTTCTCGTGCTGGACGAATTGCACACCTATCGTGGCCGCCAGGGGGCGGATGTTGCCATGCTGGTACGCCGTCTGCGTGCTGCCACACAATCGCAAAATATGCTTTGCGTTGGAACTTCGGCTACCATGTCTTCTTCGGAGGACAAGCAGGATCGCATCAAAGCCGTTTCCGGTGTAGCCACCAAACTTTTCGGCTCTCTTTTTTCTCCTGCCAATGTCATTGAAGAAACCTTGGAGCGAGTGACGGATACCTCTATTCGTCAGGCAGATTTACCTGACCTTCTGCGACGATATCTGAAATCTACTCCTACTTTTGAATGGGCAAACGAACAGGAGCTTAAATCTGATCCAGTTGCCGTATGGGTCGAGCTCAATCTTGGTATTACCGTAAAAGATAATGATTGCCGCCGTGCCAAGCCTGCTACCATTCCCCAGCTGGCTGAAAGGCTGTCCGTCGATTCAGGCTTAAGTATATTGGAGGCAACCGATTATTTGCAAAACTTCTTCGCCGCCGCCTTTGACCGCAAGATTGGAGACCGCACACCTTTCGCCTTTAAGCTTCATCAGTTCGTTCGTGGCCCAGGCGGCATCTTCCTGACCCTGGAACCGCCCACCAAACGCGTTATCACCGTAGAAGAGCAGATTTACGCTCCGGGTAGAGATGAACAAGTTCAACTTTTTCAGGCCTACTTCTGCACGGAATGCGGTCAGGAACACATCCCAGTCTGGTACAATGCAGAAGAGAATCGCTGCACGCCTCGTGCTCTAAATGAACCAATCCCTAAAGAAAGGCCCGACAATCCCATCATTGCAGGTGTACTGACTCCGCGTCATGAAAAAATGGGATTCAAGGAAAATAATCCCTTCGATACGTTGCCGGAACATTGGCAGGAAGAAGGTCCCGGTGGGGTACTGCGCCTAAAAAAATCCTATCGCGATGCCATGCCGGAAGCTTGGCAGGTGAATATGCATGGCGAAAAGGGTGGCATGACCTCCCCACTGTCGGAGTTCTTCTTTACCAAGGGCAGCTTCCGCTTCTGCGTCAACTGCACAGCTGACTTCCCCGGTCAGGGGCGCGATGCCAACCGCATCAGCCCTTTGTCGATGGAAGGTCGCTCCTCCGCGACCACGGTCATGATGATAGAATCCTTGCAGGCCTTTCAACGTCAAATACCGGAAGAGGCTGATGATGAAAAGCGCGCTGAATTGCAAAAGACTGCAAAAATCCTGGGATTCACGGACAACCGTCAGGACGCCGCTCTGCAATCCGGATTCTTTAATGACTTTACTCAAACAGCCGTATTGCGGGCAGGATTACTCCGAGCCCTGACCTCATCAGGGGTAGAAATGTCAGAAAGCGAACTGGTGCCCGCCATGCTAAAGGCGCTGAATCTGGATCCTCTCTTTACTCCCGGTGGCGGAGCGGATCTGCCTACGCGTATGCGCTTCCTCTTCGACCCGGATTTCAAAGGCTCGGTTCTGCGTGAAGCCAGAGATGCCATGTCCTTTTTCCTTGGCTACTCGCTGATTCACGACCTACGCCGGGGCTGGCGTAGATTGAACCCGAATTTGGAACAGCTTGGTCTTATCCATATCTCATACATGGATATGGAGTACCTTGCCGAGGATCTGCGAAAAGAGACCAAAGAAGATGCCCTCCTGTACCGGTTCAGCAAAGAGGGCTGGTGTATTTTCCTGCACATGCTTTTCGATATGCTGCGCAAACGCATTTGTCTTGCCAGCCACTATCTGGATCCCGGCTGTCAGGACAAGTACAAATCGCTTATACGTCAGCGTCTGGCTCCCTATTGGCATTTTTCACAACGTCAACAGCTTTCCGTTACTAATAAGCTGGCTTTCTGCTCCGTAGGTGAAAAGAAACCGGGCATAGACATTGCCATGAACGAACGCTCCGGCTTGTTACGCAATTTGCTCCGCGATGTAAATAAGATCCTGGTCCAGAAGAGCAAGGAAAAAGCATACGAGAATGCCGACCGTGACAAAGAAATTTGGAATCATTTTAACCAAAAAGAAGGCATCAGAGACGCCTCTCTGCTTTTACAGCAAATTTTCCGTGAAGCGAAGAACTACGGCATTTTGAACTACTTTGAAAAATCGAATTCATGGGTCCTGAACTCCGCTTGCATCCGCTGGTCTCTCGGCAGCCCTGAAGAAAAACAGGAAGCGGAAAGCAGAAACAATACCTTCTTTTCCAATTTGTATGACCGCCTGGCCAGGATACTGGGAGAGCCGGAACACCGCCTCTTCGAGCTTGAAGCGCAAGAACACACTGCACAGGTCGACAACGAAACTCGTGCCACACTTGAAAAACGTTTCCGTAACGACCCGAAGGACATGGAAGAAAACGGACACCCCCTGCTTCCTCTACCGCTGATGTTTTGCTCCCCCACCATGGAACTTGGCGTGGATATCTCATCGCTAAACGTCGTCTTCCTGCGCAATGTGCCGCCTACCCCGGCCAACTATGCACAACGTGCCGGGCGGGCAGGCCGTTCCGGTCAACCAGCACTGACCATTACCTACTGTTCATCCGGCAGCCCTCACGACCTATGGTACTTTAACAATCAATCCTCCATGGTAGCGGGCGCCGTTAAGGAACCTGCCATCGACCTTGCCAATCAGGACCTGATCGACAGCCATCTCCGTGCTATCTGGCTGGGAGCTTCACGGGTGGAATTGCCTTCTTCCATCGTTGACATCGTGGACACCTCCGACCAGCAGGCTCTGCCCATTAAAAAAGAATACCTCGAGCAGCTTCGGAACCCGGCCATCATGAGTAAGGCCCTTCCTCAGGCTCTGGAAGTATTCAATTCTCTTACCGCCGATAACTCCATCCCCGACAGTCCGGAATATGCATGGATGCGCAGTGAAGATTACTGCACTTTCTGCATGGAACAGGCTCTGGAAAATCTGGATCGTTCGCTGGATGGCTGGCGTGAGCTGTACCGTTCCGTGCAAAACCAGATGCAGGAATGCTACGACATTATCAATGCTCCGCCCACGCTTCACTCACCTGAAGAACGCCGCCAGGCACAGAACCGCTTTCACGATGCCCTCATGCAACGTGAAATGCTTATCAAAAGCAGCACATCCCGGAATCAGGACTTCTATTCCTATCGCTACCTGGCAGGCCAGGGCTTCATGCCGGGATATAACTTCCCGCGTCTGCCCCTGATTGCATGGCTTCCCGGCAAAGAAGACGGCATGAGGAACATGCACGCCCTGAGCCGTCCGCGCTTTCTTGCTTTGTCCGAGTTCGGGCCACGCAGTCTTATTTACCATTGTGGCGGCATTTATCAAGTCAAACGCATCAAGCTCCGTGCCCAATCAGGGCAAACAGGAACGCAGTTACCTACGGAAACCATGCAGATATGTCCGTCCTGCGGGCATGCCCATCTGGTAACGCACAACAATGCAGAAAGCAACGATGCTTCCGGCTCCAAGCTGGACATTTGTAATAACTGTGGCACCCACTTGGAGGCCTCCTCGTCTATCAGCAATTTGTACCTTGTAGAAACCGTAGAGACGGAGTTGAAGGAACACATTTCCATCAATGATGAAGAACGCCAGCGCCAAGGATACGAACTGCAAACCTGCTACTGCTTCGACCAACGCCAACCCGTGAAGTCCAAACTCATGCTGGGTGATGCCGTGCTTGCCATGCTCACCTATGCCCCCTCCGCCCGTATCTGGCGCATCAATAAGGGATGGTCCCGCCGGTCAGACCGTAACACGCTGGGTTTTGTGATCAATCCTTCCAACGGCAAGTGGAGTAAAGAAGAAACGCTTGAAGCCGAAGCCGCCGGAGCTGAAGAAAACAACAACGCGACAAAAAAAGACAAGATTCCCACACAGCGTATTATCCCTTATGTGCGCGACATCCGAAACATTCTTATCTTTACGCCGCCGACGGACTTCCCGCAGGAGCAGATGCCTACCCTGCAAGCGGCCATTCAAACCGGAATTGTGCGTGCCTTTCAAATTGAATCTTCGGAAATTATCGTTGAGCCTCTGCCTAACAAGGACAACCGCCAGCATATTCTCATTTATGAAGCGGCAGAGGGAGGTGCAGGTATTCTGCGTCACCTGGCTGAACATATCACCTTCATGCAGGGCGTAGCCGCAGAGGCATTGGCGGCCATGCACTACGAGCTTCGTGACGCTGTCCTGTACGATACCGAACAGGACAAACCGGAGGATGCCCGTTGCGGCAAGGGCTGTTACCGCTGTCTGCTCTCCTACTACAATCAGACCGAACACGCGCTCATTGACCGTTCCGCAGACGAAACTTGTACGCTCCTGCAGGACATGTCAAACAATCAATGCCGTCTGGAAACACTTGCCTCCGCTTCCTCTGTGACAAATCACCCATGGCTTAAAGAACTTGAACGCCGTGGCATTCCGGCTCCGGAAGAGAGCAATAAATCCATAGCGGGTATCAAGGCGGATTTCTTCTACCCGGATGCCTACATTGCTGTGTTTATGGCCCGTCCTGCTCCTGCCGATCTCAATACCCTGCAGGATATTGGCATCGTATCCGTGTATTTCCCCTCTTTCTCCGATGCAGACGCTTTTAACAAACTTCAAGCCCTCCTGTCCTGATGCCTGATTCTCCTGCATTCTCTCCCGGTTCTCTCATTCATGCGCGTGGACGTGACTGGGTTGTTGAACCCGACTCCAAACCGGATTTTCTGCACCTGCGCCCCCTTGCCGGGACGGCTGATGAGTCTGCCTGGATTGTCACCGCGCTGGAACGAGAGGCGCCCGTAACAGCCAACTTCCCTCTGCCGAATCCCGAATGCCGTGGCAACTGGTCGGAAATGCGTCTGCTTCAGGATGCCATGCTGATGCGTCTGCGCTCCGGTGCAGGCCCCTTCCGTTCTTTTGGCAATATCGCCGTAGAACCCCGCGTGTACCAGCTGGTGCCCCTGATGATGGCGCTGCGTCAGGAGGTCACCCGTTTGCTGATCGCCGATGACGTAGGTGTCGGCAAAACCATTGAAGCCGGGCTGATTGTGCGTGAACTCATGGATCGTGGGGAAGTGGCGCGCTTCTCCGTCCTTTGCCCGCCGAACCTTGTCGATCAATGGCAGGAGGAATTGCAGCGCCGCTTTAATATCCGCGCCACTGCCGTCACCTCTTCCACGGTAAAAAATCTGGAACGGCAGGTGCCTCCAGGTCGTTCGTTCTTTGATCATTTCCCGGTAACGATCATCAGCCTGGACTACATCAAGTCTGATGCGCACCGCCACTCCTTTTTGTCTGCGGCCCCCGAATGCCTGATTGTGGATGAAGCCCACACCTGCACCTCCGTTGGACAGGGTATACAGCAACGCTTCAGGCTCCTGAAAGAGTTGGCAGCCGACCATAACCGCCATTTGATTCTTCTTACGGCGACGCCACACTCCGGCATTGATTCAGGTTTCTACAACCTGCTTGGCCTGTTGAACCCCGAGTTTACCTCCCTGCAGGATGCCGGTCAGCAACAGCGTAAAGCCCTGCGTGAGCGCCTGGCACGCTACCTTCTGCAGCGTAAGCGTGCTGATATCACCAAGTGGCAGCAGGATCAGTCTCTGTTTCCCACCCGCCTTTCTTCCGAAGCCACCTACCAGCTTACCGGGGCATGGGGTACCTTTTTCGATGAAGTTCAGGACTACTGCATCAAGATGGCGGAAAGCCACCGCGATAACCGTATGATCTGGTACGCCACGCTGGCATTGCTTCGCTGTATTTCTTCTAGCCCGGCTTCTGCCGTATCTGCCCTGAACGAACGCTTGAACGGCGTGCCTGCTACAGATGCGGAGCAAGCAATTACCTCCGAACTGACCGGCGATGAAGGCGATGATGAAATCGCTGCCGATCGAGAAACTCCCGCTCTTGCCGATGCCGGGGAAGAAAGCGTCCTGCGCGGTCTGATGGCCAAGGCGCAATCCCTGTACGGTCCGCAAAATGACCCGAAGCTCAAGGCGCTTATCGCAGGGTTAAAACCGCTGATTCAAGACGGATTCAGCCCCATTGTCTTCTGTCAGTTTATTTCTACTGCAAACTACGTAGGCCAGTACCTGCGAAAAGCGTTTAAGACGTGCCATGTGCAGGTGGTCACGGGTAATCTTGCACCTTCCGAGCGTGAAGAGGCAGTAGCCGCGTTGACTGCTGACCCCAGGCGTATTCTGGTGGCTACCAACTGTTTGTCTGAAGGGATCAATTTGCAAAAAGGCTTTAATGCTGTTGTCCACTACGATCTTGCCTGGAACCCGTCCCGCCACGAACAGAGGGAAGGCCGGGTGGACCGCTACGGCCAGACTTCGCCTACGGTAAAGTGTCTGATGCTCTACGGTCTGGATAACCCTGTGGATGGCTTCATCCTGAAAGTCATTCTGCGCAAGGCCAAGGCTATTCAGGATCAGCTGGGCATTAAGGTGCCCATTCCCGAAAACGAAAAAGCCATTACGGATGCTCTTATCCGTGCCGCCCTGCTGAAACGCCGTGACTCCCGCAGCAAAGCTGAGCAACTTATGTTCGACGGTTTTGAAGAAGTGGATAAAATGATGGACAAGGCATGGAAAGCCGCTACGGAACGTGCAGCCCGTACCATTTTTGCCCAGCAGCCCATGCGGCCGGAAGACGTGGAACCCGAATTCCGCCGGCAGCAGGAACTGATCGGTTCTACGAAAGACCTGCAGCGTTTTATGATCTCCGCCGCTGTATTTCTGGGCGCTCCTCTGGAACCGGATAACAATTCTACGTGGACTATCAACATCGCCAACCTTCCGGCCGCTTTGCGTACCCGTCTCGAAGAACACAAGCTGTCCGGTAAAATCCGCTTCAGCTTCCAACCTGTTTCCGGTGTACTGGAACTTACACGTACCCATCCGCTTACTTCCGGGCTGGCAGACTACATTGCCGAGCGTGCGCTTGAACGTAATGAAGTCGGGCGAGCTGCCGCGGTAAAAGTAGCTTCCGGAATTACGGAAAAGACGACCGTGTTCAGTTTGCGCTTGCGCTACTGCCTGACCTACACCTTTAACCAGAAGACTCACGATTTGATGGCGGAAGAACTGCTGACGCTCATCCGCACGGGCTCCGGCCCGCTCCATATCGCCACGGCAGAAGAAAACAAGTTCCTGCGCGAACTCAAACCAGGAGGGAACATTGTCGATGCCGCCGCTCAGCGTTTCGTGAATGCGGCTCTCGACGAATGGAAGGATGACATCTCCACGTTCGCCGCCCTCATCCATGAACGAGCCGAAGTCTTGAAAAGCGATCATGACCGCATTCGTGCCGCTGCCAGGCAGAAAGCGGGTTCCGTTTCCGTAAAGGCTCTGATGCCCCCGGACCTGCTTTCTGTCTGCATTTTAATGCCTGCCCTCTAACCCCGGTTCTTGTGACGGAAACGATAGCAAATTCCACTATTAACTGTTAAATCTTTACCAGCCCTCTCCATGTCCTGCCTGCACCTCGTTTATAACCTCTTCTCTCCGGATCTGCTCCAACGCGTCCGTGATAAACGCCAGGCTTCCTGCACGGATAAGGACGGTGCGGCGTTTCAGCTGCCTGCCGGCTGGTCTGTGCTTAACGAAATCGGTAAGGCATTTTCCATTGCCCGCGCCTCTTGGCACCATTTTTCCGCGTCCGGATATACCAACATCAGGCCGTGGGCGCACACCCTGCTGAAAGATGTTCTCGGGTATCAACTGGGCGAATGTCCCGCAGAGGGGATCCCTGCTGGCAGACATGCCGCCGATGATGATCAACCTGCACGCCTCTATCCCATTACTTATATTGCCGGGCCGGAGGCAAGCTGTGTCATTCCCGTACTCGTCGTACCGGCTACGCAGGATCTGGATAAAAGTGTGGATTTCGGTCACGGGATGAAACAGGCTCCCGCGAGGCTAATGCAGCAATTCCTGAATGAATCCGATCGGTTCCTGTGGGCTTTGGTCACGAACGGCACGACGCTGCGGCTGATGCGTGACAACCCGGCTCTGTCCCGTCCCTGCTACCTGGAAGTAGATTTGAGCACCATGCTCTCTACCGCAGATGCCGTCGCATTTGATGCCATGTGGAGGCTCATGCATTCCTCCCGCGCCGCTTTGCGTACCCCGGGAGAACCGTCCGGATGCCTGTGGGAGGACTGGCGCAGGGAACTGGAGGAACAGGGCAGCCGGGCCCGTGACGGTTTGCGTGACAGTGTGGAAAGAGCGTTGTGTGCGCTGGGTACGGGATTCCTGCATGGCAAAGGCTCCGGCAATGATGAGCTGCGCGCCGCACTGCGTGGAGGCAGGATAAATGCCAACGATTTCTATCAGGAACTGATGCGCACGGTGTACCGTCTCATCTTCCTCTCCGTGACGGAAGAACGCGATTTGATTCACGCTCATGACCGTCGCCTGACTACGGCTGCCAAGGCTTACGATGCAGCTTATTCCCTATCCCGTCTGGTGGATAGGGCGCTGAATCCCGATGACGACGAACGCTTTCATGACTTGTGGGAGGCTCAGCGCATCGTCTTTAAGGCGCTGGCAAGCAATGAGCCTCAACGAGATCTGGCCCTGCCTGCACTAGGAGGCCTGTTTGCAGAAGACCAATGCCCGCACCTGAACGAATGCGTACTGTCCAACAAATACTTTCTGCTGGCCTTGCGGCATTTGCGCTGGTTTCGTGCAGACAGGACAGCCGCCTTTGCCCGCGTAGATTACCGCTATATGGGCTCAGAAGAACTCGGGTCCGTCTATGAAAGCCTGCTGGAACTAACCCCTGTTCTTTCACCGGAATTGACAAGCTTCTACCTGCAAGGCGGTTGCGAAGACCCGAACAAGGCCAGAGGCAATGCCCGCAAATCCACTGGTTCTTATTATACACCTGCTTGTCTGGTGGAACAGGTCCTGAATACCGCCCTGAATCCCCTGCTGAAACAATGTGGAACAGAAGGAGAACTGCTTCGCCTGCGAGTGATCGACCCCGCTTGCGGCTCCGGCCACTTCCTGCTGGGGGCCGCGCGCCGCATGGCGGAAATGCTGGCGGCCATCCGTGCAGGCGGTCCCTACACGCAGGAGGTCTTTCTGAAAGCCATGCACGATGTCGTCAGCCGCTGTATTTATGGCGTAGACATCAACCCCATGGCGATCGAACTGGTACGCATGAACCTGTGGCTGGAGGGGTACCAGCCCGGCAAGCCGCTCTCTTTTCTGGACCACCACTTGCAGGTGGGTAATTCCCTGCTGGGCATCATCGATACCAAGTGTTTGAGCTGCGGTATTCCTTCAGATGCCTACAAGCCCCTGGCGGGCGATGACAAGGAAATATGCAAGGAGCTGAAAAAGAACAACACGGCATCAGTCAAGCTTCTTCGCGGCGGAAACAGATCATTGGCGCTGGCAAGCCCCAAACGCCCGGCCGATCTGGAGCAAATGCCGGAAGACTCCCCCTCCGAGGTTCGGGCTAAAGAAAGAGCATGGAGCAATATCCGCAAAGAACAGGAACGCGATATACAGACTATAGCTGCTGATGTCTGGGTAGGCGCCTTTCTACTGCCCAAGACATCCGGAGCAGATATTCCGACCACTTCGCTGCTGGAAGGTCTGGCAAACGGATTCGCCTCCATTGATGAGCCTGCTGTTGCCGCCGCGCGAGCCGCCTGCCGCGCCGCCGGAGTCTTCCACTGGCCCCTGCGTTTCCCCGAGTCCATGGCGGAAGGCGGCTTCCACTGCGTGCTGGGCAACCCGCCCTGGGAAAAAATCAAACTTCAGGAAAAGGAATACTTCTCAGCCCGCTGCCCGGCTATTGCCGCCGCCTCGAACACTGCTGAGCGCACCCATCTGATTCAGCTCTTAAAAGAGGGAAAAATGAGCCATCATCAGGAAGGAACGGAAGGAGCTCCCGCCCCGTGGGAACAAACCCTGTTCCGCCAGTATGAGGCAGCCCTGCGCCTGGCTGGGGCGGAAAGCCTGTTTTACCACGTCCCGGCGCAGGACGGCGGCCGTTTTCCCCTGACGGGGGTAGGCGACGTCAATCTCTACGCCCTCTTTGCCGAGTTGGACGGCCAACTGCGCCGACCTGACGGGCGCGCCGGATTCATCGTTCCCACCGGCATTGCCACGGATGATTCCACCAAGGCTTTTTTCCAATCCATTGTGCAGGGCAGACAACTGGCCTCTCTCTACGACTTTGAGAACAAGGAACTATTCCCCGCCGTTCACAAAAGTTACAAATTCTCCCTGATCACCCTGTCTTCGGCGGAACAGGCGAACTTCGCCTACTACCTGGTCCACCCGCGGGAGCTGACAGACAAACGGCGCCATTTTACGATGACGGCAGAGGACTTTGCCCTGATCAACCCGAATACGGGCACCTGCCCTCTCTTCCGGTGTGGCGAAGACGTCCGCTTGTGCCGCAAGCTCTACCGCCGCGCACCCGTCCTGATGCGGGAGGATATGGAAGAAAATCCGTGGGAGATTAAATTTGGGACACTCCTGCATATGTCCAACGACAGCCATCTCTTCCTGACGGAGCCAGAGGAAGGAGCCTTTCCCTTGTATGAAGGGAAGATGGTACACCACTACGACCACCGCTGGGCTACCTTCACCGGTATGGGAGGCGGGGCGGATGCCAGGGACGCCACGCCGGAGGAGCACGCCAAGCCCGACTGGGAACCCTCCCCCCGCTACTGGGTAAAACGTGCGCACGTCCTCTCCCATCTCCCCAAAGATATCACCGCCGCCCCCCGATGGCTGCTGGGCTTCAGGGATATTTGCCGGGCAACCGATGAACGCACCTTTGTGTGTTCCTTCATTCCCTTTACGGCGGTAGGACATAAATTGCCACTTCTTCTGCCAATCAATGATATATCCTGCCGCTTATGGAGCTGTCTTTGTGCCAACTTATCTGCTTTGTGCTTTGATTACATCGTGCGCATGAAGCAAGGGGGAACCTCCATGACATATCACTACGTCAAGCAATTCCCTGTACTGCCTCCGGAAGCATACAGCTCTGAGGATCAGGACTACATCAGCAGCCGGGTACTGGAGCTGTGCTACACCAGCGAATCCATGCGTCCGTGGGCGAAAGACATGGGCTACAAGGGAAATCCCTTCCCGTGGGATTCCGACCGTCGCGCCATCCTCCGCGCGGAGCTGGATGCCCGCATCGCCAGGCTCTACGGCTTGACCCGCGAGGAACTGGCCTACATCCTGGACCCGACCAGCTTCTTTGGAGACGACTGCCCCACCCAGACCTTCCCCGGCCTGCGCCGTAAGGAAGAAAAACTCTATGGGGAATACCGCACCCGCCGCCTCGTTCTGGAAGCCTGGGACGCGAATGAATAATACCCACTCAACTTACCGCCAGTATCTCATAAATTGCCAACACAGCGTGTTCACTGTTCAACCGGCTGCCAGCATCAAACAAAGTTGACGCCATGTTGCCTGCCCTGCTTCAAGGCGGCAAAATAATGTAAACACGATTCACCCGGCTGAACTCATGCATTTATTTCGTCAGCTGGGCAGACCTCCTGTCATGCGTTCCGGTCTCGAAACACCCGCTCACGGTGCCATGCCAGATAAGGCAGATGAGCGGGACGGATAAAACGGAGACGCATATTCCGAGTAATGCCGAGCCGGCGGCAATGATCCGTGCTCAGCCGGACTGAAGTCATCATGATGCCGTCATCGTTAAAGGAGATCAGCCCCTGGTCGAAGAGCTGATCGAAACGGACTTCAAGCAACAACCCGTTAAACGGATCCAGACGTTCTCTGTCGGAGGCATCGCTCCACGGCTTTGCATGACTGGCCCGCAGCAGTTCCGGAATGTCCACGCCTGTTAAGGCGCAGGCACCATTCCACAGCGCCATCAGAGCCGCACGGTAGCGGGCTTGCCCCAGCCGTTGTTGTGCAAGAGCCTCCGTTTGAGTGGGGGGAAACCCATCATCTCCCGCAACCACAGGGGGCATGTCATGACAATCATCCCCAACTTGTTTGGCAAGCGAAGTCAGGAAAGCATCAAGACAATCAGGGGTAATATATTGCGCAGACAGCTTCACCCCCGGTATGTCCGGAACGATACGGAAGTGATCCCTTTCCTGCGATACCAAAATATATCCCGGGTGCAGCACGGAATGCAGTCTAAGCACCTCGCCGCCATCCTGCTCATCCCAGTTTTCCCACCCGCAGCGCATCGCTGACATCGTTAATAAGGAATGGAACGAGGAAATCATAAACCCTGTTATAATCGGAAACCTTTTCCTGCGAAAGGTAAAAACGCTCTATCGTCTTATTCTTGATTCTGCGTCAGTGTAACTTTCCTAAACGAATTTTGAGAGAAAAGTAGGAGTATCAAAAAGTATAAGAGATGACGCCTATCTGACACCATCACATTGCCGGGATGAAGATCCCCAAGGATCACACCGCAACGGTGCAGCGTATGGACGGATGCCGACAAGTTCAGGCACAGCCTGGTCAGATCGCAACGGTTCCATGAGGGGAACTGTTTCTTCAGCAGCTCCGCATGAAACGCGAAAGCCCCGAGCGGAACACCGTCCGCCCGGGGCATCAGCACGCCGACAAAACGCCGCAGTTCATCGTACAGGATCTCGCGAGGCCACGCCACGCACGGAGAACGAATAGGCCGGGAACACATCAGCCTAAGCTTCTGCTCTCGCCAACGCATCCGTTGTGGTGGATGATAGAGCTTGGCAACGAGAGTTGTTTCTGATGGCAGATGAACGGCAAAGACCGATCCTTCACCGCCTTCCGCAATGTATTGCCCGAGAACGATTCGTTTCCCCTGGCCTGAGAATAAAACATCTCCAGTCGAATACTTCCCGCCATTGCCACAGAACATTTTATCCAGTTGCCTCACCTGACGGTGGAGTGTATAGATAGACATAAATTAACACAATATATTGACATTGTATCAATTATATATAACTCACAAGATTTCCGCTTTACAAAGCGGCCAAATGTGCCGTTCATTGTGTGAATCGTATGACAGAAATAGCTTATGAAATAAGGCTAAAAACAGCCTGAAAGTGTACACACTTTGTACACAGATTGGCGGCGTTTTATGAAATTTGCATCTATTGCAACACTCAAAAGAAACCCTCTTCAAAATATTCGTTTAAAGAGGATTATGAAATGGTGCGCCTGGCAGGACTCGAACCTGTACGCCTTTCGGCACCAGATCCTAAGTCTGGCGCGTCTACCAATTTCGCCACAGGCGCAACGAACGGGCGGACGCACTCTGCCATACCAGGCTCTGGCGTTCAAGATTAAACAGGAGTTTTTACCTTTGACGCGCTTATGGGAAGCACCTGTGGTGAGAACCCATAGGAAAGTTAGCTGCCCTGTTGGGTGTCTGCTTTCTGGCGGTATTTTCCATTCATGGGCGGATTTTGGTTCCCCCAAGGCGCATTTACTCCGGATTAGAAGGGGGGGCATTGAATACGTCCTGGTTTGTCTGCCGGTAAAGGATGGAAAATCCTTGGTAACTGATTTTGTGAGGGAGGTTCTGGAGAAAGGAAAGTTTTATCCCAAGCCGGTGTTGGCTGCCGGTGATGGTTACGGGGCGCAGTGTTTCGCGTATGAGGAGGGCGATACTGATGCCAAACAACGAGGCGTGAAATTAAGAAGATTCTCGAGCCAGTTAAAGCAGTCCTGAACCGGAGGATGGAATATCCCGGATATTTTCCCGGGCAGGCTTATCCCATGATTTGTGCCGGAAAAGGAAATAGTTTCACGAACAGAAAGTCCAGCATCCCCAGGCACAGGGCGATGCAGACGGCTTTTTTAGGGGACAGGAGAGGCGTTGTTTTCAGCCAGGCGACGATGCCGGCATGAACCGCCAGAGAGATGCCCACAGACCACCAGAAGAACGGAATGCCCGTTATGGCGAAGAGAGCCGCCAGCGGGTAGGTGAATGCCAGAAAGAGTTTCATGACAGCTTCCCATTCATGCCCGCGCACCATCATCAGCTGCTTGGACAGAAGAGAGACATACAGGCAGGAAGGGACTACAACGCACAGGATGAGGGAAACAACCCCTTTTTTTGCATACCGTTCTTCCTGTGTGGGAATGTACATGCCGCATATACTGGGTCAGGAGGGGAAAATTGTCAAACATTGTCCTAGCCCGGCGGGGCGGGAGCAATATACTGACGGCATTGCGTATGTCGTCTTTTGAGTTGAATTCCTCCTTCAAGCCTTCCGGAGACCAGGAGCAGGCCATCGGCAAGCTGCTCAAGTCTCTGGAGGCGGGTAACAAGCACCAGGGGCTCCTGGGAGTGACCGGGAGCGGCAAGACATTCACCATGGCGAATTTGATTGCCCGGATGAACAGGCCCACGCTGGTGATTTCCCACAACAAGACGCTTGCCGCACAGCTTCATTCGGAGCTGAAGAGTTTTTTCCCGAATAACGCGGTGGATTACTACGTTTCCTATTTCGATTATTACCAGCCGGAGGCGTATATCGCCAGTTCCGACACCTACATTGAAAAGGATTCCGCCATTAATGACGAGTTGGACCGCCTGAGCCTGAATGCCATGAATTCCCTGATGACACGGAGGGATGTGATTGTGGTGGCATCCGTTTCCTGCATTTACGGCCTGTCCACTCCGGAGGATTACAGGAACCTGACGCTGCGCATGCGCGAGGGGGATGTCATGGACCGGGACGTGTTTTTGAAGCAGCTGGTGGAACGCCTGTTCGAGCGGCAGGATTTTGATTTTACCCGCGGCACGTTCCGCGTGCGCGGTGAGGTGGTGGAGGTGTTTCCCGCTTATTCGGAAGGTGAAGCAATCCGCGTAGAGTTTTTCGGCGACGAGGTGGAACGGGTTTCTTTGATTGACTCCGCCACCGGGCGCGTGAGGGAACGGCTTGGGAGCTACACTTTTTTCCCGGCCAAGCAGTATGTGGCCGCTCCGGAGAAACGGGCGGCGGCGTTGAAAGCTATCCGGGAAGAGCTGGAGGACCGCGTAGGCTGGTTTGAGAAGCATGGGCGCCTGCTGGAAGCGCAGCGGCTTAAATTGCGCACGGATTATGATTTGGAACTGATTGAAGAGCTGGGGTTCTGCAAGGGGATTGAGAATTATTCCCGCCATTTGTCCGGCCGCCTGCCCGGAAGCGCTCCATCCACCCTGCTGGATTTCTTTCCCAAGGATTCATTGACCCTGATTGATGAAAGTCATGTGGCGGTGCCGCAGCTGGGAGGCATGTACGAGGGGGACCGAAGCCGCAAAAATATTCTGGTGGAGCATGGGTTCCGCCTGCCCAGCGCTCTGGATAACAGGCCTTTGAAATTCCATGAGTTTATGGAAAGGCAGAACCAGATTGTGTATGCTTCCGCTACTCCGGGGCCATTTGAACTGGTAAATTGCCGTGCGGATAATAAGACGTATATTCCCGTGCGCCGTGCCGCCAGATCCGGAGAAAAGGCTCCGGAAGGGTTCAAAGGAATTTTGTTTACCTCTCCCAAGGACATTCGCGTTGCTCCCAGCCCATCCACGGAACCGGTAGAAAAATTTGACCCAACCAGGCGTTCTACACCTCTGATTGTAGAGCAGATTATCCGGCCTACCGGGCTGCTGGAGCCGAAGATTACCATCTGTCCGTTGAAAGGGCAGATTGACGAGACGATCGCCATGTGCAATGAACGCGTTGCCAAAAATGAACGCGTGCTGGTCACGACGCTGACCAAGAAGACGGCGGAAGATTTGACGGAGTACCTGAAAGGGGTAGGGTTGAAGGTGTCCTATATTCACGCGGATGTGGATGCGATTGAGCGTGTGGAGATTTTACGTGCTTTGAGAGCCAGGAAGATAGACGTTCTGGTAGGCATTAACCTGCTTAGGGAAGGGTTGGATTTGCCGGAGGTTTCCCTGGTGTGCATTCTGGATGCGGACAAGGAGGGTTTTTTGCGCAATGAGACATCCCTGGTGCAGACGGCGGGCCGCGCC
>OLQK01001071.1_pt1 | contig 20521 bp, 15 predicted proteins | sample 1672501 | NCBI WGS metagenome assembly OLQK01 (sample SAMEA3136693, study PRJEB25190) | human gut metagenome | biome: human gut; feature: human-associated habitat; material: faeces | place: Austria | collected 2013 | reverse complement strand
ACCACTGCCAGAACAAACGCTGCGCCATCCGCAATAGGTCCTGCATACATCACTCCATCAATTCCCATGACAAGTGAAAAAATAATGATCAGTGGTAAAAGAAACAATACCTGCCTGGTCAGGGACATAATAATTCCCAGTTTTGCCTTTCCAATAGAAGTAAAAAATCCAGAGGACATGGGCTGAATTCCATTGGCAAAAGTCATAAACATATAAATCTTCAGATAGCGCTCTGCAAACTGGAAATACAGGTCACTTCCTGATCCAAAAATGCTTACAATCTGGTGCGGAAACAATTGAAAGCTTACAAAAAACAAGGTAGCAATTATAGTACACGCAGTCACAGAATAACCATATGTCTGCCTTACTCTGTCATATTTTCTGGCACCATAATTGAATCCCCAAATTGGCTGACAGCCCTGTGAAATACCGATACAAATGGCCATAAATACCTGATTTACTTTCGAAATTACCCCTACACAGGCAATAGGAATATCACTTCCATAGACAGATAACCCACCATAATAACGGAGAATATTATTCATTACGATCTGCACTACAGCCATTGCAATCTGATTAATGCAGGATGCCATTCCAAGGGAAATAATGGCTCCAAGACAGCTTACAGATGGCTTCATCATCTCTAATTCCAGATTCATTTTACGGAATCTTACAAAATAAACAACCACCAGAATACCGGATACTACCTGACCAATTACAGTAGCCCATGCAGCTCCTTTAATTCCCCAGCCAAATCCGAAAATAAAAAGAGGATCCAGAACTGTATTGATAACAGCCCCGGTAAGGACACAAGTCATGGAATATGTGGGACTTCTGTCGGCACGTACAATATGATTTCCACCAATGGATAAAACATAGAACGGAAGTCCCAAAGCTGTTATTCCCAGATAGTCCAGAGCATAAGGCATAACGTCTTTTGTTGCTCCAAATAAAGTCAGCAATGGCCAAAGAAACAACAGTACAATAACTGAAAGAATTACCCCCATGATCACCAGTGATGACAGTCCGGTTCCGGCAATTGAACTTGCTTTTTTTTCATTTCCTGCACCCATTTCCAAATTGTAATTAGATGCACTTCCAATTCCCAGAAGCAATGCCAGTGCAGTTCCGATGGTCGTTACCGGAAACGCTACATTAGTAGCCGCATTTCCCAGCATTCCAACACCTTGCCCAATGAAAATCTGATCTACAATATTATACAAAGCACTTACCAGCATACTGATAATTGCCGGAATTGCAAATTTCGCAATCAGGCCGCCTACGGGGGCCTCCCCAAGTGGATTCTGCCCCTGATTTATCTTGTTGCTTTTCAAAAAAAGCACCTCCTTTTGCTGTAAATCATAGCAAAAATTGCAAAGCTGTGCAAGAATATCACTGACAATAATTCTTGTTATCTTTTTCTATCCGTGCTATTATTACCCCAAAATCCAAAGAATTACAAAGAAATCCAGAGCACATTCTCAAGTCATTTCTGTAAAATATATATTACAGTTTACCCAAAATCTTTTGACCCGGCTCTGGTAGAAAGAGGAATAAAATCATGTCCGAAATCACAGTCCGCGACGCCTCTTTAGCAGACGCTAAGGCTATTTTAAACATCTATTCTTACTATGTGGAACACACCGTTATTACCTTTGAATACACTGTTCCCTCCCTGGAAGAATTCCAGAATCGGATGCGAAATACCATGAAAAAATACCCTTATCTTGTAATTGAAAAAGACGGAATCATACAGGGCTATGCCTACGCCGGAGCTTTCGTAGGACGGGCCGCTTATGACTGGTCCTGTGAACTGACCATCTATCTGGACCATAATGCAAAAAGATGCGGTCTAGGGAAAATTCTCTACAGTGCCCTGGCTGACAGACTGAAAAAAATGGGAATTCTGAACCTGTATGCCTGCATCGGTTATCCTCAGGTTGAGGACGAATATCTTACTAAAAACAGTGCACAGTTCCACGAACATCTGGGCTTCAAACTGGCTGGAACCTTCTACAACTGCGGCTATAAATTTAACCGCTGGTACGATATGGTATGGATGGAAAAAATCATTGGAAATTATCACAAAGACCAACCTGCCATTGTTCCATATCCGGAAATCCGGCAAAACTTATAATGAAAAAATTTCTCAATAGTTAAAAATCTATACCTCACTCTCCAAATGCGTGCTATACTATCCGTTAGGCTATGCTAACCATATAGTTATTTCATAACGGAGGAATCCCAATGCCTTTAAATTTAACAGAATTTAACCAATTCTACATTATCAATAAAATATGCGGACTGGAAAAGCAGCGCCATTATCTGGAATCTCTGGGCTTTGTCCCCGGAACAAGGGTTTCTATTTTATCCGAGCTTCACGGATACTACATTGTAATGGTAAAAGGAAGTAAAATTGGATTGGATAAAGACCTGGCAAAAAAGATCATTGTATTTGCCAGTTAATACAGCGAATATCAATTTTCGCCCATTAGTATAGTAACAAGTTGGAGAAATGTATGGAAAGAAACAAAACAATTATGAAACTCTGCTATTTGCAGACGGCACTTTATATCGTATTTTTAACATCATTAGTGGTACACCACAGGGCCGGAATCAGTGGCAAAATCTTTGCTTTACTGATTATTTTATCCCTTTTTGGCTGTGCAGTATCCCTTACTTTAGCTGATTATCTGAAAAATATGATACAGAATTCAGGCTTTGATGTAGCCGGTGTACATGACAAAAAATCACTGGAAAAGAAGCTGCAACAGCTTCAAAATGCAGACGATACTCTTGATGTTGGAATCATGATGTTCGACCTGAACAATCTGAAAAAAATAAACGATACATACGGTCATGAACAGGGAGATGTATTCATACAGACCTTCGCATCTTATCTTACCCGTATTCTTACAGAAGACAGTTTCCTTGCAAGATTTGGCGGTGATGAATTTGTAATTGTACAAAATCATGCAACCTGGTCACAGCTGGAACAAATGAATATCCAGCTTCAATCCATGCTGGATACCTATAATCAGACTGCTGATCACCCAATCAGCTACGCTGTAGGTTATGATATCAGCTGTAAAAATCACTACTATCTGATCATGGATCTGCTGCAGATTGCTGACCAGAAAATGTATCAGGATAAACGTTATAAAAAGGAAATGCTGGCACAAAAAGGCAGGAATTTTACCAGAAATCATCTTGCAGAAAGTATCTCAACAGAGTCTCTTAAAGAGAAGCTTTTTACCATTTTAAATAACAGCAACGGCGAAAAAAAGTATGCATTTGTAATGACAGATGTGAATAATTTTCACCTGATTAATGACTATTGGGGCTACGAAACCGGTACCAATATCCTGAATTTTATCCTGAAAAAACTGGAACTTTTCCCCCAGACTTTGTTTGTAAACCGGTATCATTCTGATATTTTTGTCTGTGTAATTGACATTACCGGACAGGAACACTGCCGCATTAAAGAAAAACTAATTCAATACAATAAGCAGACTGCCAGGGAAGTTCTGGACAATTATCCTGTCAATTATCTTTCCTTAAATGCAGGGATCTATTATCTGGAAAACGCTGAAATACCAGGTGAAGAAATCATTTCTCACACCAATATCGTCCGTCTGAAAGCCAAAAGCGAAATTACAGGTGTGTGCGAATATACTGCTGAAATTTACAAAGCAGAATTAAAAAGAGCTGATACCATCCACTCCTTTAAAGAAGCACTCACAAACAAAGAATTTCAGATTTATTTCCAGCCAAAAATCAGCGGAAAAGAACAGAAAATTGCAAGTGCCGAGGTGCTTGTCCGCTGGCAAAGAGAGGACGGAGATCTGTGGTTTCCAGACAGTTTTCTTCCCATTCTGGAAGAAACCGGAGAGATTGAAGCTCTGGATTATTATGTATATGAAGCTGCTTTTCAGTGGCTTTCCAGACGCAGAAATGCAGGCCTGAAACTGATTCCTCTTTCCTTAAATGTATCACCGGTTCATTTTCGGAAAATCCATAAATTCACTGAAAAAGTTATGGCTCTGATCAAAAAATACGAGATTCCATCCCAGTATCTCATTTTTGAAATTACAGAAACCACTTTTATCCATAACATTGAGTCTGTAAATCATATGATTAACTTTTTCCATGAATATAACATCCGCATCTCCATGGATGACTTTGGCTCCGGCTATTCTTCGCTAAATACATTGAAGGATATTCTGTTTGACGAAGTAAAAATTGATAAACGATTCCTCTCCGATGATCTTACTGAAAAGGGAAAAATTGTTCTTCAGGAAATCTTCCATCTGCTGAAACGGACTAACAAATTCATTGTCTGTGAAGGAGTGGAAACAAAAGATATGGTAGATTTCCTGGTGCAGGAAGGCTGTGACGAACTTCAGGGATACTACTATTACAAGCCTATGGAAATGAATAAATTCGAGGCACTTATCGCATAAAATATAATATAAGAAACGTGTTAAACCTACTTTGCCAGTAAGCAGTAACAACTTAAGCTACTGTTCACTGCTAATATTCCACAAGGTGTGCATCACAATTCGTGGGAGATTTTACCCGGATGAGAGCGCCACAGCGGGCTACGGCAACTGAAAATCCATTTTTAAACCAGTTCCATCACTTCCCCAATATCATCCTCTATACACACTGACTGATATTCCAGTTCCACAGGAACTACAGCATCCTTCGCATTTATACAAATATAGGTGGCATCTGGGTTTTCCACAGTCATCTGCCAGAAAGGATATTTTATGATCCCGGGAGTGTTATATCCAACTCCTAACTCCAGAAAAAGCATCTTCATTCCTTTATGTCTGTGGATAAAATCATCATATCGGCCCTCTGCTTTATGCCATCCTTCATCCTCCACAAAAGTATTATCTGCCCGAAGATTCATTGTCATTGGCGCACCACAAACAGGACAGCGTGGTACCAGTTCAGATGGAATTTTCATATCTTTTCCCTGTTCCTTTACCATCCTGCACACAAGCTCTTCGTTATCATATGTCTTATTATGACAGGGCTTACTGCACTGAAACAGCCCGTAATCTCCCTGTGTATAAAACAGTCTGTATTTATCAAATCCTGCTTTCTGGAAGCAATGATCTACATTTGTTGTAAGCACAAAATAATCCTTGTCCTGTACCAGCTTTAATAAGTTTTCATACACTGGTTTGGACGCATCCATATAGCGGTTAATATAAATGTACCGGCTCCAGTATGCCCAGTGTTCTTCCAGTGATTCAAATGGATAAAAGCCCCCTGAATACATATCTTTAAAACCATATTTAGCTGCAAAATCAGAAAAATATCTGTCAAACCGCTCTCCCGAATAAGTGAATCCTGCTGATGTGGAAAGCCCTGCACCGGCACCAATTACCACCGCATCTGCATTATCCACAGCCTGTCTCAGTTTCTCTGTTTTATTATTCAGAGAGTAATCTCTCATAGATTTTTTTGTCAAGATCTTTGAAAACATTGAATACCACCTTCTTTACACTGGTCTTTTTTTCCATAAATTTCTTTACTGTAAGTACTGCAATTTCTGCTGCTTTTTCATTTGGAAAGTGAAATTCCCCTGTAGAAATACAGCAAAAAGCCACGCTTTCCAGCCCGTTTTCTGCTGCCAGTTCCAGACAGGAATTATAGCAGCTGGCAAGCAATTCACAGTCCTTTTTACTAAGTTTTCCGTAAATAATCGGGCCAACCGTATGCAGAATATACTTGCATGGCAGATTATATGCCGGAGTTATTTTTGCCTGTCCGGTAGGCTCCTGATGTCCCTGTTTTTCCATCATTTTATCACATGCAATACGCAGCTGGATTCCGGCAAAAGTATGGATACAGTTGTCAATACATCTGTGATTTGGCACATAGCAGCCGGTCATTCCACTGTTAGCAGCATTTACAATTGCATCACATTGCAAAGTTGTAATATCCCCCTGCCAGATATAAATTCCAGGCGCAGCAGGCCGCAGACTTTCCAGCGCTACAATCCCTTTGCGGGCGGTTTCCTCTGTAAGATATTCATTTTGTATTTTTTCGAACTGTAGACTGATTTTTTGGGGCGCACGAATATTCATCAGCCCCCTAAGAAGCTGTTTCTGTCCTTCTTTGTCCCCGGGAATGGAAACTGTACCGTAATTTTTCGCTTCTCTTTCCTTTAAAAGTTCCTGTATTAAAAAGATTCTTCTCTCATTCTGATTCATAATGACCTCCAAACCTATACCACCCTATGATAAATGGCCATGTCTGCATATTGCATTTTGCGGACAGATTTCAACACATCTTCCACAATGAAGGCAATGATTTTGATTAATTTCCACCGGAGTTCTGCTCACATCAATACAGCTCTGTGGACAGACTGAAAGACATTTTTTAATTCCTCGAATATGCTTATAGGTTAGCATAGTAAATCCACCGATCACAAGTCCTTTTATCAAATTAAAAGGAAAAACATTATAAAGCACAATGTCCAGTTTTGTCTGTATAAAGGGAAGAAATTCTCCGAAGGACGCAATAAGCTGATCCAGTGGCATAAAATTTTCAAACAGCGGTAACAGAATAAAATAATTTGCTATTGCAGCTGCAAAGCATTTTTTACAAATTCAGCCAATACGCCGCAAACAGGACCTAAGGCAAAAGCTCCTATAAGCGCCGGATAATCCGATAAATCCATTCGTGCAAAAGATGGAGACAATGGAACCGGAAACTCAAAAAATATTTCATTATTTCTTTCTTTTTTTAAAACTTCTGTACTCATATTTTTCTCCTTCCATCTCTCCTGCAAACATAAACGGACGGCATTTTGCCTTTCCATCACGACCTACTGTTGCCAGATACTGTACCTGATTTGCGTTTAAAAATTCTACTACTTTGTTCATCGTAAATTCCTCCATTTTTTCATTTTGTTTGAATGCCTGTTCTCTTTATTCTCTGAAAGGTTGTTTTTTCCTTTCGATGAGTTTATAATAACGTCATACAGCCCAACAGTAAAGTAAGCACAATATTATGCTATAGTTACCCAAAAGATACTATTGTGTAAAATCAAGTTTTTTGGCATGTAAAATTATTTATTTTATTTCATTTTTGTTTTATTTCTAACGATCTAATTTGTTTTAAACTTTATTTTCAATTTGAACTTTATTTTTAATAGGAGGATTTTTATGAATTCATTGTCGTCTATAAATAAAACCGAATCTGCCTGCAATACCAAATCTGCACTTTCTTCAAATGCTCCATCCTCTGACAGCCTATCCATGTCACAAAAAAGTGCAAAAGGACCCGGACTTCATGAGCTTCCTGCCTGCCCGGTGGAAACCACTCTTACACTCATCAGTGATAAATGGAAAGTCCTGATTCTCCGCGATCTCATGCCTGGAACCAAGCGTTTTGGCGAATTGCGTAAATCCATTGGACATGTAACCCAGAAAGTACTTACTTCACAGCTCCGCCAGATGGAGGAATCTGGGTTGGTATCACGTAAAGTTTATGCAGAAGTACCACCCCGTGTAGAATACACACTGACAGAGCTTGGTTACAGTCTGAAACCAATTCTGGATGCAATGTGGGTCTGGGGAGAAAATTATAAACGTCAAAATCAGTAAACAAAAGTGACCATACCTCATACGAAGCATGGTCACAATCCCACTCTTTATAATACCTCAACCTTACAGCGATGCATCTTACTTACTTTGTCATATCCGATTCCTACAGCCAGTATTTTTCCTGTATAATGTGGTTTTTCACCTGTTTTTCCCTGAAATTTCAAAGCATACTTTTTTTCTTTGATCTGACGGATTGCTTCTTCTGGACTATGATTCACTTTCAGCTCCAGAATAATCCCCGCGGCAGATCTGTCTATTTCCGGATAAAAAATAAAATCAACATAGCCAATACCAGCTTTATCCTCCCGTTCCACACGGTACCTGTCCCGTGCAGCCAGATAGACAAGATTTACAACAGCTGTAAGATCAGTCTCATTATTATAATTCAATAGCGGCACTTCCGTATTATGTGCTTTTTCCAAAATCTGCTCCATCGTCTGAGTATCTTTATTTAACGTTGCCTGAAGCATACGAGATGACTCTTTTGCCAGATTATATACGTACCCCAGCGAAGGCTCCTTTTGCAGCATTTCTGTAAATTTATCCATTAATTCTTTATTTGGTATAAATACATTTCCCTTTTCATAGCTTAAAAATCCATATACAACCATAGCGGAAAAAATTTCTTCTTTCGTTTTCAGCTGCTGTGCTGTCGCCGCATATTCCCTTATTTTCACAGGAATTGATTCACCGGCAGCCATTCTGGCCAGGTCGTCTCTGACTTCATCTACATCATTTGCAATATAATAATATATTTCATCATAAGGACCTGAACTTGTCCAGTAATTTCCCAGATTGTTATTAGACAATGCCATGACAACTGAACGTGGGTTGTATAAACGCTCCCCGGCCTGTGTATGATACCCGTCATACCACATCCGGATTCCATCCCTTGTCAATTTCAAAGAATCCTTATTTTTTTGCTCGTATCGCTTAAACAATTCATCCACTTCAGATTCTGTAAATCCAAAATACTCCGAAAAACGCTCTTCTGCTGCCATTGTATATTCTGCAAACATATTCAGCTCCGAACCGCTGGAATATTTGGCAATTGGCAAAATTCCAGTCATATAAGCAAATTGTACATAAGGCCTGTCCTTTAACAGTGAACGCAAAAATGTCAAATATCTCTTTTTATCCTGATCTGTAGCAAAATCCTGATGAAAAATATAATCCCACTCATCCAGAATAAAAATAAATTTTGCAGATTCATTTTCTGCATATATGTCAGCCAAAATGTCAACTACGGATTCCTCTTCCTCAAAAAGTACCTCTGGATATGCACGTTTCAGATCTTTAATAAGCTTCTTCTCAATTCTCTTTATATATTGTGTATAGGATTCACACTCTCCTGCCACATCATTAAAGGATATGGAAATAACCGCATATTGATTCTGGTATCCCTCATATCCTTTTTGAGTAGATATTTTAAGACTCTGAAATAGTTCCTTTGAATCACATGCACGGGAAAAAAAGGCTGTAAGCATATTTGCCATTACTGTTTTTCCAAAACGCCTTGGCCGTGTTATACAAACATAACTGCTTCCTTCTTTAACAAGGGGAAACAACTCTGCCAGCAGCAGGGATTTATCTACAAAGTATAATTTTTCAGTTTCATTTTTGTATAAAGTATAACCTGTTTTACTGTCTAAATAAATCCCCACACTTGTTTCCTCCTTACATAATGATACGTTTTTATTAAAAAATCTGATTATACAAATACCTTTTTACTAAAGTCAAAAAAGCCGTTCTAGAGCATGTTTGAAAAAGGCTTTCTACAAGATGTGCGTCACAATTTGTGGGAGATTTTGTCCGGATGAAGGCGCCGTAGCGGGCTACGGCAACTGAATTCGGGCAAAATATACCGCAAAGTGGGGCGTGCAGATTGCAGGAATGATTTTGGGGGCAGGCTCTAGCTTGTCTCATGTTCAAGTATACACAAAATAATTAACTATTTCAAATTATAATTAAACTTATTCAATTCTGTTTAAAAAACGCCAGCAGCGAATTATACAAATCTGCGATCCAGCAGTTATACGCATGTCCACCATCCTGGAAAACTACCCATGCCACATTTTTATCCAGGGAAAAGCGATCCGGCATTTCTTCCAATACTTCGTTCAGGAACTCTTCATGATTTTCCAGTGAAAAGTCTGCAGTACCATTGCCATTGTACCAGTATTTAAAATCATAATCTTTATATTCGTCTGATTCCAGAATATTCTTAAATTCCGCTACATCTGCCCATGCACCTGAATAAGAGCCAATGTAGGAAAACAAATCCGCACAGTGCATCATACCGGAATTTACGGTTGTTTTGGAACCACGGGAAAGACCTGCAAAACCACGGTGATCTCTGGTTTTCTGAAGATTTTCCAGGGTTACATCTTTATCTGCATATGTGGAATATGTGCTTTCTACCAGAGGAATGATGTCGTTACGCAGTTCTTCCCAGAAGTACATGGGCCACTGATCTGCATAGGGATCTTTTTCTGTATTAAACAATTCCACAGGATCCAGGTTACGGTATCCCATATCTTCAGTCGGAGAATAATAGGTTGGAGAAACTATGATCATAGGCTGGCTTTCTCCTTTTTTGATCATATTGTCCAGAACATTGCAGGTCATTTTTCCGGTAGAGCTGTCCCCAATCCAGTAATCCTCAAAGCCGCCGGTTCCATGGAGGAGATAAAGCACATCATACTTTGTATTTTCGTCATATCCACAGGGCAGATAAATATTCATGGATTTCTCCACCATAATGTCACTTTTCCCTGTTACAGCCTCTAATGCATAAGAATGGCAGGTGTAGGTTAAAGTTTCAACGGTTCCTTTTTCATCGCATTCCTGGGCGTAGGAAACGTCTAAAGGGATACTGCGGACAAAACCCACAACCGCTTTATCTGAACTATCCGCTTCTAATCCGTTCTCTTCTGAACCATTCTCTTCCAAACTGCTCTCTTCCGAACTGCCCTCTTCCGAACTGCCCTCTTCCGAACTGCCCTCTTCCAAACTGCCCTCTTCCGAACCACTCTCTTCTGCCCAGACAGAATAAGCTCCTGCCGGGATACTTCCTATGGTAAATGTAAAGGCTGCCACACCACACATTATACCGGCTAATTCTTTTTTTAAGCGCATATTTTTCCTCTTTCTCATATTTCCTGATTTCATGAACTCATACGAAGCTTTTATAATTACATTTAAGTTGCATACAAATACATTTTGCTTTCAGAAACACATTTTCATTTGAAAAAAGGAGCCGGCGCATCAACTGCGCCAGCTCCTTCATAAAATCAATAGCTTAGCTTATTTCGCTGCAGCTTCTGCTTCAGCAGCTTTCATTTTCTTTCTCTTTAACAGAGCACGTACCAGTACAAGAAGTGCGATAACACCGATCACAACGCCACCGATTACATTTACTTTGAAGAAGAGTTTGTCCATGTTAGATTTTCCACCAACTGGGTTCTCTCCAGCATATGCACCGCTGTTTACGATTGTGTACATAATGTTCTTGCATGCATTACGCATTGCCAGTGTTCCTGTTGCACTCTGGTTCGGGAACTGGTTGGATGCTGCATTACCATATCCAAGCATCAGGTCATTTCCGTTTCTTACGCAGTTCTCAGAAATCATGTATCCATAAGATCCATCATAGTCTGTGATTGCCATTCCACGGAATCCCCACTCATCGCGGAGAACAGTCTGAAGAAGGTCAGAGTCTGCACAAGCTGGAACGCTTCCAAGCCAGTTGTAAGATGTCATAACTGCCATGGATCCGCTCTCTAAGCCTTTAATGCAAAGCTCGAACGGTTTCAGATAAATCTCTCTCATAGCCTGCTCAGAAACAAATGTAAGGAGGAATGCCTCACGGTTTGTCTCCTGATCGTTAACTGCAAAGTGTTTGATGTATGGATATACACCCTTGCTTACTGCACCGTTTACCTGGTTTGCTGCAAGGTATCCTGCAAGTACACCATCTTCAGAGTAGTACTCGAAGTTACGTCCTGCAAATGCGGAACGATGTGTATTCATAGCAGGTCCGTACCATCCGTAGTTCTTAACATCTGCAAATTCCTGACCCATAGACTCTCCTGCTTCACGGGCAAGGTCTTTGTTCCAGGTCTGTGCAAGTAATACTTCTGTCGGGAAGGAAGTACCATAAGTCTTAGTTACGAAGTTGTTAAGACCGGCAGGTCCGTCACAGTCGGAAGTAGCAATCTTGCCAACAGAAGTAACCTCTGCTGTCTGCCATCCACCAACGTTGATCATAGTTGCCATATCTTCATAGGTAAGCTGGTCAAGAAGCTCATCCCATTTTGCATCATCATAGTCAACACCTCTTAAATCATAAAGTGTAAGACCATTGTCTGCACCAAGTGTTGGCATCTCATCGTCTGCATTGTCATATTTGCTGCTGTCATAAATACCAAAAGTATTTTCTTCTACTGCTGCACGAAGTTCATCAGACATCTGTGCTGTCTCTGATGTAGGAGCAGCCCAGGAAGCACCTGCATTGCTGAATCCGTCTGCTCTGGAAAGCTGAACGAAATCACCGCGTGTGTAATCATTAAATACGTTTACAGCCGGTGTATTGTCTGTAGAACGTCCGTCTTTGCTGTAATCAATATCCTCATCAACTGTAAATGTTTCTTCAGCAACTACAGTATGAGAGTCGGAACGAACGGAAATGGAGTATTCGCCAGCCTCGAGAATATATCCACCACCTGCAACCTTGATCTCGTCAGAGTCATAGGAAGCCATATCTTCTTTTGCAATCTCAAAAGAAAGTGTCTGAGATTTGCCCGGCTCAAGAGAATCAGTTTTTGCAAACTCAACAAGGTTTACAGATGCTTTTTCGATTCCACCGTTTGTATAAGGCGGTGTATAGTAGATTTCTACTACGTCTTTACCGGCAACATCTCCAGTGTTTGTTACTTCAACATCAAAGGAAACAGTATCTCCATTGTCTTTGAAGTTTTTCATTTCTTTATCAAATGTGGTGTAGCTTAAACCATATCCAAATGGATACTGTACGTTGTCTTCGTAGTTGATAAGACCTTCTTCAGCAGCGGTCTCATAGAACTTGTAGCCAACATAGATTCCCTCTACGTAGTTTACAAAAGAAATATTTCCTTTATAGGAAGAGTCAGCAGCAAGTGCCTGTGCTTTCAGATCGTCTACGTTTGTATATGGGAAGTTTCCAATATTGTTGATGTAATGTGTTGTAAGCAGATCTTTTACATAAGTATCTGCTGTTCTACCAGATGGATTTACGGAACCATTGATAATCTCGCCAAGTGCTTCAAAACCAGTTTCTCCTGCACCAGGTGCAAGGATAACAGATTTGATCTGCTCATAGTTATCAACCCATCCAAGCTCCATTGCATTGTTTGCGTTTACAACAACGATAACGTTATCAAACTCGGAGCAAACTTTCTCAACAAGCTGCTCTTCTGTTACAGAAAGCTCAAGATAGGACTCACCTGGCTCGAAATCATCATAATCACCATTGTTTGTGTAGCTTGCGTTCTGATAACGCCAGTTTGCAGGTGCATTAGATGTGGAAAGACCTGTGTTGTAAGTACCTTTGATTACTGCGTTCATGTCAGTAGGAAGGTCTGCACCTTCTCCACCAGGACGACCAACTACTACAACTGCTGTATCAGAGAAGTCTTTTGCTTCATTCATGATATCGTCTGTGTAGTGTTTCATGTTTGGCTCTGGCAGTGACCAGTCCTGTGCGGACATGGAAATTGCAGGACGCTCTGCACAGTAATCTGTGTACATGCTTGTAAGTGTTTCGTTTGTTTTATAGCCTGCATCCTGAAGGGACTGAATAATGCTGATGTTTCCATCAGAGTGAGATCCTGCAGAACCAGTTCCACCGTAGATCGGGCAGCTGGAATCCCATCCGAATACGTTCAGGCTTGTTACATCAGAAGATAATGGAAGAAGACCATCGTTCTTTACAAGAACCATACCCTCTTCTCCGATTTTCTGGATTGTGTCTTTACTCTGCTGAATTGTTTCCTCGGAAAATTCTGCTTTAGAAGCATTTAAGAATCCGGAAACGTTTGCATACATCGGACCATAGCAAATAGAATTTACAATGATCAGAATAGCAACAAAGAATGCCATGAGTGCTTCCAGGCGGACTGCACAGCGGAATCCCTTTTTGGCAAAGTGTGCAAGGATCATTACCACTACCAGAACAACAACTGCGGCGATAATTGCATAAATATAACCTTCCAGTGTTGTAAGGTAAGAGATAAGGTCTGCTTCACTAACGCCCAGGCTGTACATAAACGGCCCCAGAAGTTTTACTAATAAATCAACCATTTTTCTCCTCCTTCTTTTTGTTCGCGTGACCATATGGCTACGGCGCATTCGCGACGGTTGTCTGCTGTTTCCTGCTTTTTACAGAGACAGCGGTTGTTTCTTATAATGTAAATATTATCATAAATCCACATAGTATGCGGCTTTACTTCATAAATTGTTGTGTTTTTGCATAAATTGCAATGTGGTTTGTATGTCATATAAAAAGCCCGGCAAAGATCTCTCTCTGCCGGGCCATACTGAGCATTGACCAAGGCTTAGCTCAATAATTTATTACTTATTTATTTGCTGCTTCATATGCTGCATAGTCAAAGCTCTGAACTTTGGAGATTGGCTCTGCGGAATATTTAGCTGTACGGTCATCATCGATCTTTCCGGACCAGTTAAGACCAAATGCGAAGTCATAAGTATTTCCTGCTGCATCTGTGTAGCATTCCATATCACGAGGAACGTCTTCCTGCTGTGCCTCAACAGCTTCCATGTTGATCGGCTGCTGGAATACAAGGAGACCTGTTGGCTCTGTCTGTCCAAGGATAACTTCTGCTACGATATCTTCACGCTGCTTATTGTAGTTTACAAGGATTACGTCTGCAAGAGGCTCAACCTCATCCCAAACCATTCCACGCTCCATCTTCATGGAAACGATAACCGGAACATCACCTGCGTTCTCGTTTGCATACTGAAGAGCTTCAAGATCGCCATAGTTCGGAACTTCGTGAGCTGTTACACCCTTGTAAGAACGGTTCTCTTTTGTACCATCTTCAAGTGTCTTGCCACCGATAGATGTTTCACGAGCTGTATCTGCTGTGTACTCGCCATACTGGAGAGATGCCGGATACCAAACTTCTTCTACATCATCAGCTACCGGCTCACCACCGAATGCGCCTGACAGATGAGACTCATAAGAAGGAGCATATGCATTTGTCATACCAACAAGCACATAGTCGCAAGCTGCGATCTCGTCTGCTGTTGCACGAGTAAGGTCATCTTTTGTATATGTTGCATTTCCGTCAGCGTCTGCCTCACCGGTAGGATCACCAAGAGTATCTGTTACAACGTTGAAGTACTGGCTGAGTTTGTCGATATCAAGTCCTGGAGTCCAGCTTGGAGTTCCGTCTTTGATACCCTGCATCCATGTTGCGCTCCATCCTGTGTTGTATACATATGGTACGTATACGGTTGGTTTTTCGGAAGCAGCACCGTCAGCACTGATTGTTCCGTCGTTCTTAAGCATAACGATGGACTCTCTCTGTCCTTCTTTAGCGAAGTCACTGGAATCACCGGTTGTGATGATTGTATCAGCATAAGCTGTATCTACATATGGGTTCTCAAATGTGTTAAGGTTCATCATTACTGTGATGAATTTCTCTACTGCGGAACGCATGATCTCATCAGCTTTGTCCTGACCATCGCGGTCTACAAGTACCTGATAAGCTGCTTTAGCTGTATCAATATCGCTGTATCCACCAAGAAGGTTTACACCAGCTTCCCAGCTTGTTGCAATACGATCTGCTTCTTCAAGGTCTTCAGCGCCCCAGACACCTGCGAACTGATATACACCCCAGTCAGTGATCTTAAGGCCATCGAAACCAGCCTCGTTAAGCATGTTGTTCAGATATGGGTTGTAAGCACCAGCCCACTCACCGCCGTATGGGTTTCCATCAGCGTCAACATCAATACCATACTCTGTCATAAGACCAGAGGAACCTGTTTTTCCAGGAAGATTGAATGCACCATCAAAGAATGCGATCAGGTGTGCTTCAAGGTTGTTTCCTGGGAATACTGCGTAACGTCCACCGTTTGCATGGTCATCACGTCCACCTTCTGTAGATCCGTCACCGGAGAAGTGTTTTGTGAAGCAGTATACAGACTCATCGCCCCATCCAAGGTCTTCACCATTCTCATCATATGTAGACTGCATTGCGTTTACATATGCTGTAGTAATATCAAGTGTAAGCTGTGGATCCTCACCGTATGTACCACCTGCACGATACATGATCGGGGAAGCGATATCAACCTGCGGTCCAAGGAGTGCAGTAACACCAGCTGCACGATATTCTTTTGCTGTTTCTTTACCAATTTCAGCTGCAAGCTCTGTATCCATTGTGGATGCAAGAGAAAGTGTCTCAACAAGACCGGAGATTCCAGCCGGGTCAATGGAGATCATAGCCGGGATTCCGTAGAAGCTCTGCTCTGCAACTGCCTGAATAGCGTTTGCCCATTTAGCATGAGCTGTTCCACCTTCGCTGATCTTACGGGTAACACCGCCACGGCCACCCTGCATCAGGTATGTATAGGAACCATCGTCTTCTGCAAGAGGCTCTGTTGTGAAGTCGCCCCAGCCGCCATGTGTAAGAACTGCTGCGATTTCCTCGCCCTGCATCTGGTTTGCAAGATCTTCAGCACGCTCTTCTGTGGAAAGTCTCCAGTCCTCATATTTATCAAGTTCACCGTTCTGGTTCATATCCTTGAATGCATATCCGTCAACTTCAAGAAGTTTAACTGCGGAATCTGCTGCTAAACCAAGAGTATCACCATCTTCGTTCTCAACTTTGATCCATCCGTCTTCTGTAACGGAAACTGTGTATTTTGCATCAGCACTTGGAGTAATTCCACCGATTGCATCAGATGCCTCTGTCTCTTCTGTTTCTGCATCATCTGCAGATGCTTCTTCAGCCTGTTTGTATGGATCATCTGTAGAAGCTTCTGCCTGTTTGTACGGATCGTCTGAAGATGCCTCTGCCTGTTTGTATGGGTCATCAGAAGATGCTTCAGCCTGTTTGTACGGATCATCGGAAGATGCTTCAGCCTGTTTGTACGGATCGTCGGAAGATGCTTCTGCCTGTTTGTACGGATCGTCTGAAGATGCCTCTGCCTGTTTGTATGGATCGTCGGAAGATGCCTCTGCCTGTTTGTATGGATCGTCTGAAGATGCCTCTGCCTGTTTGTACGGATCATCAGATGCTGCTTCAGCCTGTTTGTATGGATCATCAGCAGCTGCTACTGGAACTGCAATGCCAGTTGCTGCCATGCTTGCTGTCAGCATTAACGCCATCAAACGTCTGGTTCTCTGTTTCATATTGTTTGTCCTCCTTTTGTTCTTCAATGTGATAAGAATATAACATAAATCAGTTAGCCTATCCGTATTCTTGCACAAATTGTTGTTTTTTTGCATTAATTGTTATGGAACTGTGAACTCTTCTCATGTGTTTTGTGTATAATGCATATATTTGTTTTGCTGTTTTTATGCACTATATCCAAAATCAGATTAGTTAGTTATAACTACCATTTTGTTATGTTTAAAACACCTTGCACACTTAAGGTAAAATATATATAATATGAAAGAATCCTATGTTTATTATTTACAGATATTGTTTCGCAGGATATTTCCGGCGAACAAACTATACAGAAAAACAAACTATAACATTGTAAATTTGTGTAAATAAGCAGGATATAGCTGTCCTCACCAAATTTACAGGAGTATTTTTCATTATCTGTAATTACTATATTAAAGGAGTAACCACATGATAAGAATTGCAATCGTGGAAGACGAAGAAGATTATGTCAATCAGCTGACAAAATACCTTCAGGATTATCAGAAAAATTCAAATGAAGAAATTGATGTCACCGTATACCGCGATGGTGATGAAATTACTTCCAAATACAAATCCCAGTACGATATTATCCTGATGGATATACAGATGAAATTTGTAGATGGAATGACTGCTGCTGAAGAGATCCGCAACATTGATTCCAAGGTTATCATTATTTTTATTACCAATATGACCCAGTATGCCATTCAGGGCTATAAGGTCGGTGCTCTGGATTATATTCTCAAACCTATTTCCTTTTTTGCGTTCAGCGAACGCCTTGGGCAGGCAATTGCCAGACTGAAGCGCCGGAGCAGCAACTATATTACCATTCCGGTAAAGGGAGGAATTGTCCGTCTGGATACTTCAGACATTTATTATATCGAAAGTCAGGGACACAATCTGATTTATCATACCCACAGTGGCATTTATACCTCTTCCGGTACTATGAACGCTGCGGAGTCTGCACTTAGCGGTTATGGATTTTCCAGGGGAAATAAAAGTTACCTGATCAACCTGGCTCATGTTGACGGAATCCAGGATAAATGTGCACAGGTAAAAGGAGAAAAGCTTCAGCTTAGCCGTCCCCGCCAGAATGCTTTTATGCAGGATCTTACCAAATACTGGGGGGAGAATTAAATGGGACCTATTGCTGCTTCACCGAATATTCCAAGAGTTTATACTGCTATTGCAGAATGGCTGGCATGTATGATCTGCCTTCTAGAGGTCAAACACAGAATAACCGGTAAAAAATTTGCACTGGTTTCCGCTGTTACATTAGCAGTACAGTGTGTTTTCCTGTATCTGACTCCGGGACTTGATAATCTGTTATGGATTTTGTGTATGTCTGTGGCAGCTCTTATTATGTATACTTTTTTCTTTATCTGTGCAGATGTGAACTGGAAAGATGCCGCCTACTATACCATCAGAGCTTTTGTAATTGCAGAATTTATCGCCTCTCTGGAATGGCAGATTGATCTGTTTCTCCAGAAGAGAGGACTTATTTCTCCCCATGGAAGTATACTGGTTCTTGCTGTATGCTATGCAATATTTTTCACCATATGTGCAAAACTTTACCAGCGCTATCGTTCCAAAGAACAGGCTCTTAACATTACAAATAAGGAGCTGCTCTCTTATACTATCATTGGACTTGCAGTTTTCTCCATGAGTAACCTGGGTTTTGTTTCCCCAAGCACTCTTTTTGGCGGAAGCTATACAGACGAGATCTATAATGTAAGAACGCTTATCGATCTGGGTGGCGTGGCTATCATGTATGCCTTTCATGTCCAGCGTATTGATCTGCGTGTCCGCTATGAACTGGAAAGTGTGCAGAATCTTCTTCATAACCAGTACGCACAGTATAAGCAGGCAAGAGACGCCGTTGAGCTTATTAATTACAAATACCACGACCTGAAGCATCATATTATTGCACTTCGTGCAGAGGAAAATGCGGACAAGCGCAATGCTTACCTGAATCAAATGGAGGAGGAGCTTCGGAATTACGAGGCACAGAACAAAACCGGGAACAAGGTGCTGGACGTTATGCTTACTTCCAAAACTTTATACTGCCAGAAGCATGGTGTTACTCTGACCAGTGTTATTGACGGAACTTTATTTGATTTCATGAATGTTATGGATATTTGTTCAATTTTTGGGAATGCACTGGACAATGCCATTGAATGTGAACTGAAGATTCCGGATAAAGAAAAAAGGCTGATTCATATTACCGCCCATTCCCAGAAGAATTTCATTATTGTGCTGTTTGACAATTATTTCGAGGGAAATGTACAGCTGGGGGATGACCTTCCTGCTACCACGAAGAAGGATGCACAGTTTCACGGTTATGGGCTGAAAAGCCTGCGTTATACGGTGCAGAAGTATGGCGGCGCTGTGGATGTCAGTGCCAGTGACCAGTGGTTTCATTTGAAGATTCTCATTCCTATGCAAGAGAAAAATGAGGCAGAAGACAATAACATTTAAAATCTATTAAATAAAAGCGCCCACAGGAATTAGTTTTCCTGGCGGTCGTCTTTACTTTGCTTTCTGATTGGATTGCTGGAACAGCAGGGATACGGCGGGATACTATTTTGATCCCGCCTTCTTCACGCATACAAAAGAAAAAAGAGCACCACCCGAACATACTATAAAGCGTCCCGGCGATGCCCTTCTATTTTAATCTTTATTTGTTGTTATACTCTGCCAGCAGATCTGTTATTCTGGAATCAACAGTTGCCATAGCATCGTCTAAGGAAGTTCCTGTAAGCATGGAGTTGTATGCCTCACCCATGATATCCTGTACTTCTGCATATCCCGGGAATGTGGAATATGGGATAGAGTACTGCATGCAATCTTTGAATCCTGTGTACTCGTCACCGGAGAATGCCTCGTCAGCAAGAGCACTTTCTGTTACAGGGATACGTCCTGTCTGGGAACCAAAGCTTACTGCATTGTCATAGCTTGCTGCGAACTCAAGGTAAGCTGCCATTTCTTCTGGATGTTCACAGGTGCTTGTAATTGCATAACCGGAAACCTGAAGGTTTGTTACGTGACGTCCTTCTTCTGTTGTGCCTGCTGGAATTGCCACACTGCCAAGCTTTCCTGCAAGTTCAGGGTTTCTGTTCAGGATTGCTCCAACTGCGTTACTTCCGGAAATAATAAGACCGGTCTGCTCATTTGCAAAATAGGTAACTGCATCCTGGTAAGCTGTCTCAGATGCTCCTGCCGGAACAGTTCCATCTTCCAGATCAAGATTTACAAAAGATTCAAGCGCAGTTTTGAAATTGTCAGAAGTTAAATCAGACTCCCACTCTCCGCTGTCATTCTGGTATACTTCGTCTACACCATAAGCTTTGTCATAAACAGAGAATCTTGCCTCACCGGAACCATTTCTGGTACCTACCATTGAGAAACCGTAATTTCCGGAAATATCTGTAAATGCTTTTGCAGCTTCACGGAAATCATCCATTG